>ERZ836877.2485-NODE-2485-length-23753-cov-3.567432_pt1 | contig 23753 bp, 16 predicted proteins | sample MGYA00519469_ERZ836877 | MGnify/ENA primary metagenome ERZ836877 (study PRJEB31850, sample SAMEA3708809) | human gut metagenome | biome: human gut; feature: human-associated habitat; material: faeces | place: China | collected 2014 ... | reverse complement strand
CATCGCTGGCTTTGAGCATTTCGTAGACCTGTTTGCCTTTCTGGAAACCGGGGAAGTGGAAGCGGTCGGCGATGCCGCGTTCGGCGGCGAGAGCGATCATCTTGTCCATCATGTCGCCAGAACCGGCCATGACGAAGCGTACGTTATGGTTGTTCTTGAGCACCTTGACTGCGGCCTCGACGAAATATTCGGGGCCTTTCTGCATGGTGATGCGGCCCAGGAAGGTGACAATCTTCTCTTTGGGTTTCTCGACTTCGACGTCGAGGAGTTCGCGGCTCAGAGGCACGACAGCGTTGTGGACGGTCGTAACCTTCGAGGGGTCGATGCCATATTTCTCGATGACGGTCTGACGGGTGAGGTTGCTCACGGTGATGATATGGTCGGCGTGGATCATGCCGTCGCGCTCGATGTTGAACACCGTCGGGTTGACATTGCCGCGCGAGCGGTCATAGTCGGTTGCATGGACGTGGATGACAAGAGGTTTGCCTGTAACCTGTTTGGCGTGGATGCCGGCGGGGTAGGTGAGCCAGTCATGGCTGTGGATGATATCGAAGTCGATCGTGCGGGCGATGACGCCGGCGGTGATCGAGTAGTTGTTGATTTCCTCGAGAAGGTTGTCGGGGTAGCGGCCCGAGAACTCGATGCAGCCCAGGTCGTTGGTGCGCATATAGTTGAAATCGGCGTAGATATGGTCGCGCAGGGCGAAGTAGAGGTCGGGCGACATCACTTTGCCGATGCGCTGCTCGACGTAGTCGCGGCTGACGTCACGCCAGGCCACGGGCACTTGCGATGTGCCGATGATGTGGGCAAATTCTCGGTCTTCGTCTCCGTAGGGTTTGGGAATGACAAACGTGATGTCCATGTTGCCGCACTCCCACATGCCGCGGGTCAGGCCGTAGCTCGCTGTGCCGAGGCCGCCCAGGATATGAGGGGGAAATTCCCATCCGAACATTAATGCTTTCATGTTGAAGATATATCTGGATGTTAGGAGATTAGTTAATTGTCAATGCTCAGGCGCTTGAGTGTCCTGAGTGTGCGGAGCACTTCGGCCACGTTTGTGGCGTGAGATATGGCGCCGCGGCCGCTGAAGGGCGGGTTGCCGTCATAGAGCTGCGAGAGCGAGCCGATGCAGCCGTTGGGCATCTCGTCCTCGAAGCCGATGAGCATGCGGTCAATATAGCTGACGCCGCTCATGCCGAACACTCTCAGATAGGCGTCGGCGTAGAAGCCCATCAGCCACGGACGTGCCGGACCCTGATGGAGCGCCAGTTCGCGGTCGCGGGGCGAGCCGAGATAGTTGGGACGGTAACCGTAGCTCTTGGGCGAGAGGCTGCGCAGACCCTTGGGGGTCAGCAGTTCGCGGGTGACAACGTCGAGCACGCTCTTGCGCTGGCGACGGTCGAGCGGCGAGTAGTCGAGGCCGATGGCCACGGCCATGTTGGGACGCACCGACGGGTCGGCGTAGTTGCCGTCGACATAGTCGTAGAGGTAGCCGCTGTCGTTGAGGAAGGTCGTGACGAAGGGTTCTTTCATCTTCTCGGCGGTCTCGGTCCAGCGGTCACGGCGGCCGTCAAAGTCGGGATTGCCCTCGGTGAGGGCAGCGCCGAACATCAGGGCGTTATACCACAGGGCGTTGAATTCGACCAGATAGCCCGAGCGCGGTATGACGGGACGGCCGTCGAGGGTCGAGTTCATCCATGAGACGGGCGACGTCGTGCCGAGGGTCATCACCATGCCGTTGTCGGGGTTGACACGCAGGTTGGGATGTCCGTTGTCGAGGATATAGTCGAGGATTTCGCCGACGAAGGTTGTATAGTGCTCGCGGGCTGCGGGCGTTCCTATGCTCTTGGCATATTGTTGGATAGCCCAGATGGCCCAGAGAGGTATGTCGGGGAGGTCGATACCCTGGATGCGGTCTGATAGCTCGCCGGTGGCCATGAAGTGGGTCAGCGCGCGTTTGGCCGTAGCCATGATGGCCTCGAAGTCGGCGCGGTGGTCGATCGCCAGTGTCAGACCGGGCAGCGCCATGAAAGTGTTGCGGGCAAGCACGACGCCCCAGGGATAACCCGAGATGACATACATGTTGTCGCTGCCTTTATGTCTGAGATAGAATTGTTTGGCGGCGTTTTTCAAGCAGTTGTAGAAGCTCGTGCGGGCAGTGCGCGAGGCTATCTCGGCCTCATACATCTTGGCGAGCGAGCGGGGTTTGATTTCAGAGATGCCGGCAGAGAAGATTATAGACTCGCCTTTCTTGATGGGCACCTCGAAATAGCCGGGCACCCAGAGGTCTTCGGTGTAAGGCACACCGCGCTCGAGGTCTTTGACATACTCGATGTCGCGGTACCAGTCGGCCTTGTCGACCCAGACGGGTTTGCGGCTGAACTGCATGTAGAGCGTCGGGAAACCGTCGTAGAGACAGCTTGCCACGCCGTTGTCGCAGGGTATGATTTCGCGGTTTATGGCGTCGTTGGCGACACACAGGCTGTTGCTCTCGCGGAAGGCGAGGAAGGGCTGGAAGCGCAGGGTCGTGGCCGAGTGAGCCTCGACGAGGGTATAGCGTATGAGAATGCGGTTTTCCTCCGAGATGAATATTTTTTCTTTTGTGAGGATGACGCCGCCGACGCGATAGGTCGTGCGGGGCACGCTCTCACAGTCAAACTCGCGGATATACTTGTGTCCGTTAGGACTGTAGACGCCTCCTTTGTAGCGGTGGATGCCGAGGTTGAACGGCGCTCCGTGCTGAATGACCGTCTCGTCGAGCGACGACAGCATCACAAAGGGTTTGTTGCCCTTGTCGGGCAGCGGTATCACAAGCAGACCGTGCTGCTTGCGGGTGTTACAGCCGACAAGCGAGGTGCAGTGATATGCGCCGGCCTGATTGGTGCGTAACATTTCTTTGGGAAGCGACTGCTCGAGATTGATCAGGAGGTTCTTGTCAAACTTGAGGTAACTCATGTCGTAAAAAAGTGGGTTATGATATAGGTTTTAGTTATGTTTATTCGACTCGTGTCAGTTATTTTCACGAAATTAACAACTATTTCCGACCCCACAAAATTATTCCTCGCCCAAAACCCTAAAACTGCTCAATAACATATAACGGCAGGGTGGCACCGGCGCTTTTGAGTCACATCTCTTCTAAGGTGAGCAGCTTGGTTTCGATTTGGTATTTGGACAGCAGGGTGGCTTTCAGGTGGTTGACTTTTGCCATAAAGTCCTTGTGGTCGTAGTTGCGTCGCTGGCGCTTAACTTCGGCGGCTAAGGCTGTTTTGCCGTCGATTTTGATGCCGACGATGTCAATCTCGTTGGCGTCTTTGCCTTTCTTGCGCTCCCACCATGAGCCAAGATCAGAAAATTCGTGACTCTCTATCATCTTTAGACGGAACCATTTTTCGAGCGCATGGCCTGAAAAGGTCGGATAATCGGAGAAAACGATGTCTCGAAGCCGCTCGAAGTTATTCAGCTCGACTAAGGTTTGGTTGCGGTCGAAGTAGTTGAACCAGAATTTCAGGAAGTTGTCAGTAATTTCATATTGGACGTTCTGTGAGCGAGGCTTAGACATTATCGGGCGGACTCGTTTAATGAGAGAGTAATCTTCAATGAGGCGCTTCAGATGCCCGGCAACGGTCACGCCGCCCAAAGTGTTTTCGATAGCCCCTTGGGTGTTTATGCCTGAGGCGATACAGTTGAGCACTGAGAAATAAAGGCCGTAATCTTTGCCGAATTCATCAATCAGAAGTGAGCGGCCTTCGTTAATAAAAGGCGAATTTTCTCTGACGATGTAGTCGATCATACCCTTGACCGATAAATCGGTGTCTTCGCATAGCATCTCGATGTATTTCGGCACACCGCCGGTGACGCAATAGAAGGCGAGCAGGTCGTCGTTTGAGTGGTCGGGACGAAAATCGTGCATAATCTCCTTCATGGTCTCTGTGCCGAAGCCGCTCAGTCGAATGGTTGCGTCTGCCCTGCCAAACAATGGTTCGTGGTAGCTTTCAAATATCTTGTGCATCATTGAGTAGACCGAACCCATGAGCAGCAGGTTGACATGCGTTTCGTTGCGGTATGTATCCCAGATGTTCTGCATGTCGCTGAAAACCGAGGGGTTGATATTGAAAAATTCCTGAAACTCATCTATAATCAGGTTGAACTTGCGGGTCTTGGCAAGCTCCATCAACATACGGAATAAGGATTGAAACGATTTTATTTCCTGCGGCACATAGCAACCGAGTGCCGTAGCTATCAGTCCGGCAAATTCCTCGCACAGGGCTGCCTCGTTTTTTCTGCTTACAAACAGATATACAGTGGGGTACTCACCTTGAGTAGCCCGCAGCGCGAGCGATGTCTTGCCGATGCGACGGCGTCCGGTTATGACCGTCATCCGCGAACGGGATTCAAATGCACGCGATTGTATGCGCCTTAGCTCCTCGATTTCTTTAGTGCGATTATAGAATTTCATAATTTTGTCACCATTGTAATTATTACCGTGGTGACAAAGTTATAAACAATCTTTGGAATGGACAAGTTTTGAGTAAAATGAATTGATAGTGAAAGTAAAATCATCGCCTTGCAGGCGATATGGACCATGGGCTTCAGCCCTTGGAACCTAATCTGTTAGCTGGAATTATCGCTATTCTATTTCGAGTCGTAATGGCCTTTGGCGATACTACGAAACGGTTACGATTTCGTCTTAAATGCGATAAATAAGTCGGTTGCCTTTGTCGATTCGCCGACTCCATAATCCCGCTAAATCACCTTTAAGTTGCTCGACCTGACCTGTACCGGTCATCGATGTTGCTCAAGTTCCTCAAAGAGAACCGCGATTATGACTAACAAAGATTGTGCATTGTGCTTCGTACATCGAGCGTCGGGTCAGGGCTTTGCGACGGTGACGCGGACGCGGCGGTTTTTGAGTTTGCGGCCTTTGACGGCTTCGAGGAGGGCGCCGGCGACGTTGCGGTCGACGGCGGCATAGGAGGCGTGGTCTTTGACGATGATGCGCCCGATGGCTTCGGGCGGCATGTTGCCGGCGGCGATGAGGTAGCCGGCGACGTCGCCGCGCGAGATTTTTTCTTTCTTGCCTGCATCGATATAGAGTGTTGTCTTCGAGGCGCGTATGGGGTTGTCGGCCGGTGTTGAGATGTCGGCGTCGCGGTCGAAGACGACGTAGTCGGGCGTCTTTTCACCGGGGCCGGTAATGACATAGACGTCGCCCGAGGCGCCGGCGCGGGCCGTGCGGCCGTTGCGGTGTGTCCAGGCTTCGGCCGAGACGGGCAGGTGGTAGTGGATGATGGAGCGGACGCTGTCGAGGTCGAGACCGCGCGACGCGAGGTCGGTGGTGACGAGGATGGGAGCGCTGCCGTTGTCGGCCATGATGAGGGCCTGCTCGCGGGCGAGCTGCTCGAGTCCACCGTGGTAGAGAGCTGCCGGAAAGCCTTTGCGGCGCAGGGCGTCGTAGACGCGTTCGGCGCTCTCGCGGTGGTTGACGAAGACGATTGTCTTGCCGTCGGGCAGCGCTGCGAGAAGTTTCATGAGTGTGTCGAGCTTGTCGCGCTCGGGCGAGGCGACGCGGGCCACGGCGATGTCGGGCTGCGAGGTGTCTGAGAAGTCAATCGTCTCGGCGCCGGCGAGGTCGATGAAGTCGGGGGCTTCGGCAAGAGGGGTGGCTGAGGTCAGGATGGTGTGTCGCGGATGACCGAGGCGACGCACGACACGGCGCATCTCGTCGTGGAAACCGAGCTCGAGAGCTTTGTCGTATTCATCGAGGACGACGACGCAGGGCTCGATGAATCCTATGGTGTCGCGGTTGAGGTGATCGAGCAGTCGGCCGGGTGTGGCGATGATGATGTCGGGAGTGACACTCAGTGAGCTGCGTTCGTCGGCGAAGCTGTGGCCGCCATATAGCGCTACGGTCTTCATCGGCAGCGCCAGAGGGCGCACGACGCCGGCAATCTGAATGACCAACTCGCGAGAGGGGGCAATGACGACGGCCTTGACGCCGGGTCGCCCGGGCTCGATGTCACGCAGCATCGCCAGGGTGAAGGCGAGAGTCTTGCCGCTGCCTGTCGGCGCGAGTATGATAAGCCGGCTCGCCGTCGAGGCACTGACGGCGAGCTGGAGCGGGTTGAGGCTTTCGATGCCGAGGCTTTTGCGCGCGGCTTCAAGGATTTGTTTCTCAGTCATTGGCGGACGGGTAAGGTCATTAGGGTCATTAACGACGATAATGACCTGCTATTCAATAATTTTTGTCTGAATCAGAGCAATGATGTCACAATGGCGTCGAATTTCTCGGCGGGGAGCAGGTCGCCGGTGCCGACGATGTTGCGGTTGAGGCTGCCGTCGGCGTTGAGCACGATGACGTTGGGGATGCTCTCGACGCCCATCAGACCTGAGAGGTCCTGATATTTGTCGACGTCGACAGAGATGAAGTCAACCTTGTCGCCGTATTTCTCGGCGGCAGCTTCGAAAACGGGCGCGAATTCCTGACACGGACCACACCACACGGCGTTGAAGTCGAGGATGATGGGTTTGGGTGTGCGGTCGGCTTTGATTAGGCCGGCCTCGGCGAGCGCGCGAAGGACGATTTCGTTGCCGCTCGGAGCGACGGTTTCCTGGGTTTCGGCGGGGAGCTGATTGTTTTCAGCGGCCTTGTCCTTGGTGCCGCATGATGAGAGCATCGATACGGCCACAAAGGCGGCTGCGATAAATGATAATGCCTTTTTCATGTTTTTTTGTCGTGTTATTTTGTTGCTACAACGTTGTTGACGATGTAAATGTTTATAAAACAGACCCGGTCAGTGCGTTTACCGGCCGGGCCCGTTCTGTTAATTCTGAATGTGGAATTTTGAATTAGCAATTAGCAATTTCTAATTCCTCTTCGTTATGCTCTGATTAGGCGAGGGCGGCGTTTGTCTTGTGGACAGCAGCGGCGCTCTTGGCGAAGAGTTCTTTCTCGACGTCGTTGAGGTCGAATTCGACAATCTTCTCGATGCCGTTGCGGCCGAGGATACAGGGAACGCCGATGCAGAGGTCTTTCTCACCGTATTCGCCGTCGAGGAGGGCCGAGCAGCTGATGAGTTTCTTCTCGTCGTGGAGGACGGCTTTGACAACCTGTGCTGCGGCTGCGCCGGGAGCATACCATGCAGATGTGCCGAGGAGGCCGGTCAGAGTAGCACCGCCTACCATTGTGTCGGCAGCGACTTTCTGGAGGGTTTCGGCGCTGAGGAGGGTAGAAGCGGGGATGCCGCGGTAAGCTGCGTAGCGTGTCAGAGGTATCATTGTTGTGTCGCCGTGACCGCCGATGACGATGCCTTCGACTTCAGTGGGGTTGGCGCCGAGAGCGATGCTCAGGAAATATTTGAAGCGTGAGCTGTCGAGAGCGCCGCCCATGCCGATGATGCGGTTTTTGGGCAGACCTGATGTCTTGTGGATGAGGTATGTCATGGTGTCCATGGGGTTTGACACGCAGACGATGATGGCGTTGGGCGAGTGTTTGAGAATCTGGTCTGTGACAGATTTGACGATGCCTGCGTTGACGCCGATGAGTTCTTCGCGGGTCATGCCCGGTTTGCGGGGGATGCCTGAGGTGATGACAACGACATCAGAGCCTTCTGTCTTGGCGTAGTCGTTGGTGACACCTGTCAGGCGGGTGTTCAGACCGAGGATAGAAGCGGTCTGCATTATATCCATGGCTTTGCCTTCAGAGACGCCTTCTTTGATGTCGAGCAGAACGACTTCGTCGGCCATCTGGTTTGTTACGAGAACATTTGCACAAGTTGCGCCTACGTTGCCGGCGCCTACTACTGTAACTTTTGACATGATAGTTGGTTTATATTTGGGTTGGTTTTATGTATGTTGTTATGTGTTACAAAGGTAACTAAAATTTTTATTTGACGTGATTTTTTGACGTGGAAATCAGATGACGTCGTCTTCGATTGTCTCGAGGGCCTCGGCCTTGACTTCGGCGGGGACGGGAGCGTCTGAAGTGGCGGCCTCGAGTTTCTTCATTATGGCGAAGATAAATCCGGCCGAGAGGAGGCAGACGACGATAAGGATGCCCCACAGGAGAGCCACGTTGATTTCATTCCAGAGCAGGGCGGGGATGAACACAAGGTAGTTACCAATGGCGGTTGCACCGAACCAGCAGCCCATCATAAGGCCTTTGTATTTGGGAGGTGCTACTTTAGAGACAAACGAGATGCCCATCGGCGAGAGCAGAAGCTCGGCGAATGTGAGGAAGAGATAGGTCGTGATGAGGATGTTGGGTGAGACGAGCGTTGCACCCTGACCTTCGCTCGGAGCCGTGCCGAGACCGAGCGACGCAACCATGAGGAAGCCGAAGGCGATGGCTGCGACGAGCATGCCGAGACCGATCTTGCGGGGTGCGCTCGGTTCTTTCTTGCGTTTGGCGAGCCAGGCGAAGAGACCGACCGAGAACGGTGTCAGCGCGACAACATAGAAGGGGTTGAACTGCTGATAGATCTGGGGCTGGATGCCTGTGACGGGTGAAGGTGTCTGGTTGTATATCGCGGCGATGCCTCCGATGGCTGCCAGAGCGACGATGACCGAGATGATGCGGCTGCGGCTGCCTGACGACTGGAAGATGTTGAATATCGCGTAGACGGCTGCGACGATGAGGGCGAGAGCCCAGACATTGAAGCCGATGCGTGTCCACGACGAGGTTTCGGTGGCGGTGAATACTTCGGCGAATTTGGTGAGTGTCATGCCGTTCTGATGGAATACCATCCAGAAGAAGATGACGACTGTGAAGACAAGCAGAAGGGCGACGATGCGGCTCTTTGTCTGCGCGGGTGTGAGTTCGGGCGTTTTGGCTGCTCCTTTGCTGTCGCCGGCTGCCTGCATGGCTTCGGCGCTGTAGGTGCGGCGTCCGAGTTTATAGATGAGGAACGACAGAACCATCGAGCAGCAGGCTACGGCAAACGCATAGCTGTAGCCGGTCGAGATGGCGTTCATGAAGTCGGTGGCGAAGCCTTCGAGATTGCCGGTATACTGGCTTGCGTTGGCGGCTATGTAGTTGTTGACGGTGTCGAGCGTCTTGGCGTCGAGGGTGTCGCCGCCCATGATTTTGGTGCAGATACTCGGAATCGCGGGGTTGTAGACGAAGCCGGCGCCTTTGAGCGCATAGCTGCAGAGAGCCGATGTCACCGAGGGTGCAAACATGGCGCCGATGTTGATGGCCATGTAGAAAAGCGAGAAGGCTACGTCGCGTTTGTCGCTGTATTTAGGGTTGTTATAGAGGTCGCCGACCATCACCTGAAGGTTGCCTTTGAAGAGGCCGGTGCCTATCGAGATGAGCAGCAGGGCGCCGAGCATGATGACGAGCGACGAGGTCGCCAGACGTGGCGTCGGTATCGCCATTATAAGATAGCCTAAGAACATGACGACGATGCCTAAGGTCACGGTCTTCTGGAAGTTCCATTTGTCGGCGATGATGCCGCCGATCATGGGCATGAAGTAGACCAGAGCGAGGAATGTCGAGTAGATGAAACCGGCGGTTGCGGTGCTGAAGGCGAATTTTGCCTGAAGGAACAGCAGCAGGATGGCCAGCATTGTGTAGTAGCCGAAACGTTCGCCTGTGTTTGACAGGGCGAGTACGTAGAGGCCTTTGGGTTGGTTTTTAAACATAACGGGAGTGTTGTTTATGGTTTTTAGATTTTTCGCTAAATTACAAAAATAATTCCAAAAAGCAACAAGAGCGGGCTGACTTATAGGTCTGAATGGGCTAATTAGTCTAATTCGTCAAATATGCCGGTTGTCAGCGATGGGTGTTGCGGCCGGCGTTACCTGTATTTGGCCGTATGCCCTGGTTGCCTCCGAAGCCTCCGAAACCGCCGAAGTTGTTGTTGCCCGGACGTCTGTTGTTCAGGTTGTTGGGGTTGTTGCGGTCATAGTAGCCGTCTTCGGGGTCAATGGGATTGCCGAATTCATCATATTCGGGCTCCTGCTGCTCCTGCTCGCCGTTCTTGAGTTTGGGCTTGTTCTTCTTTATGGCCGACGGTTTCTGCCGGTCGACGGCCTCGGCGTAAATGTCCCAGTTCTGTTCGATGTCCCAGTTTTTCTTGAGAGTCAGTTTCTTGTTGTAGTAGTAGACTTCCTCGGGCTGGAGTTTGTCGGGCAGGTTGCCGGTGTCCCATTCGCCGTTGCCGTTGGCGTCGAGATAGAGTCGGGCGTAATATGTGCCCGGCTCGACCCATTTGAATGTTGCGCGTCCGTCTTTGACTGTTGCTGTCGCCACGGGTTTGTCGCCGTTGTCAAGGAGTTCGACGACGGCGTTTTCTTTCACTCCGGCCGAGTCTGAGGCGAGGCCGCTGATGTTGAAGACAAGATTTGAATAGTCTTCAAGCTGTTTGACTTTTATTTCCTGTCGCAATGGCTTGTTCCAGTGTCCGTAAATGCCTGTGACGGCTGTCGAGTCGACGGTGAGGCGGTATTGGGCGCCGGGTTTCCACTCGACGTCGATGTTGAACGAGAGCAGCGGCAGCAATGAGTCGGGGCGCATCTCGCCTTTGACGGCCGGAAGCCAGAGTGTGTCTTCTTTAATCTCAAGCTTTATCATGCGCTGTATTATGGTGTCGACGGGCTGGTCGGCTTCGAATGTCAGGGGTTTATAGACGTCCTGGGTCGTGCCGCTTGTGAGCTTGAGTCCGAGGAAATCCTTTGGCTGGGGCACACCGGCCGAGTCGGTTACGACGCTGTCTTCTTTCTCCTTGTTCTTGTCTTTCTTTTTCTTGGCGGGCTTGGGGTCGCGGAAGTAGAAGCGCAGTGTGTCGGTCTGCGGCGACAGGACGTCGTTGGTGTCGGTCTTCAGATAGTTGACGGCGAGCATCAGCGAGTCGGTGTTGAGCACGGTCGTGTCTGTTATCCAGTAGATAAGCGAGTCGAGTTTCTCGGTTTTCTGCACGAGAGCCCACTCTGATATGTTGCGTCCGCGGTTGCGCTCGGATGCTATGGTGATTTCGGGAAGCGAGTCGGCCGGTGCGGCGAATTTCAGATATATCCGGCGGCGTTCGGGTCGGCTGTAGTCTTTGAGATACTGGGGCAGATAGTTCTGGTTGAACCATGTCAGCAGTATGTCGTTGGGGAGATATCTGATGCCGGGGCGTGTCACGGTCGAGTCGGAGCCGTCGGCGGCACGCAGGGTGTCGTTGACGCTTATGTTTTCGGTCGACGGCGAGACGGAGACGTCATAGAAGGCCACGTTCTCCGAACGGTCCCAGTGGTAGTCGCGGTTAAGGTCGTTGATAGCGTAGACGCGGTAGTTGCCGGGCTTGAGGTTGCGTATGGTAAATTGGCCGTACTGGTTTGTGCGGGCAATGCGCTCGAAGGGCAGCGTGGTTATGGCCGAGTCGTCGAGGTTTGAATAGACGCCGACGAGCATTCCCTGCGCCGGCTCGAGGTTGCGGGCCTCGAGAACCATGCCTGAGATGCGGAGCGAGTCGATGCTGTCGCCTGTGGAGAAGTCGATAGCGAAGCCGTCGAGAATGTTGCCTTCGTTGAGGTCTTTGATGGCGTCGGCAAAGTCGACGGTATATGTCATGTCGGGTTTGAGCGTGTCGCGGAATTCGACGGTCACGCGGCGTCCGTTGGCGCTGACGGCCGGTGGTTGAATCTGAACGGGCGACACGACGACTTTGTTGAACGGGTCGTCGAGCTGTATGTTCTCGTTGAAGAAAAGAGTCAGTCTGTTGCCGTCGAAGTTGAGCTGGCCGGGCGCCGGGCGCGAACTGACGAAAACAGGCGGGTCTTCGTCCCGCGGACCGCCTTCGGGACGCCCGATGCTCGCACACGAGCCGATGACAAAGGCACTTGCCACGGCAAACAACAGATGCATATATGAGAATTTAATCTTCATCGCCGGCAAAATTAATAAAATATCGTCAGAATATTACCAGTGAGGGTGCTTTAATATGACTACATATATAATTTTTAGGATGAATTATTTTAAAAATTCGTCACTATTACTTAATTTTGCCTAAAAGCAAATTCACTCGATACTAATAATTCTATTTATCATGAAAAAACTGACTACATTACTTTCGCTTATGGCGTTGGCTGTCAGTGTCAATGCCCAGCCTCTGCTTGTCGGACACCGCGGCAGCTCGTATGGCGTCGAGAGTTCTCTCGAAGCTTTGCGCGCCGGCGCCGAACTCGGATATGAATATCTCGAGTCAGACGTCAAGGTCTGCAAGGGCGGAGACTTTGTACTCTCGCACGATGACGATCTCACCCGTCTGGGCAGTAAGCTCACAATCACCGGCTCGACTCTCGAAGAACTCCAGAGCGAGGTGCTCACCCAGAAACGCGGCGGAGTGACATATACCGGCCGTCTCGCGTCGCTCAACGAGTGGCTCGACCTCTGCAACGAGCTTAACGTGCGCCCTCTCATCGAGCTCAAATGGGCCACAGGCATCAACAGCAACGACCAGTCTAACATTCCGGCTCTCATCAAGACCATCGAGGCCAAGGGAATGCGTGACAAATGTATCATCATGACCTCGATGAAGCCGTGTCTCGAATATATCCGCAAGAATTATCCCGACATCACACTGCAGTTCCTTACAGGCCAGTATTGGGCCAACCACTTCGACTGGTGTGTCCAGTGGGGTATCGACGTCGACATCCAGGCCGGGTATTTCGACAAATCGACAGTCGAAAAATATCACGACAAAGGTCTGAAGGTAAATATGTGGACGACCAACAGCGCCGACGGTTACCGAACATACGGCAACATGGGCTGCGATTTCATCACCACGGATAATCTTGACCCCAAGAACCTCCCGGAACTTGACCCCGAAATCACACGTCCGCAGAACACCGTCGACTTCCCGCGCACACCCTATGAAGCGCGTGTCAGCGGCTATTACGACGCCGTTGCAAGTCTCATCGACCCATTCGTGACTGAGGGTGAGATTGAAGCTGCCCGGGTCATAGGCGGCAAACGGGTTGCTCTTGTCAAAACAACCGACGGCGCGACCGCAGTCTATGCCGACGGAGTCACGGGTAATATCGTGCCGGAATCTATGAAATCAGTCAACGCCATCGCTGTCACGGCCGACGGCCGTGTGGCCATGATCGGCGCACCCTCTGATGCCTCGCTCGATATCGTCGTCGCTGACGTCTTCGGCCCGGCAGCTCCCGCGGCCATCTCTCTGACCCCCGCCGACCTCGGCCTCGCCGCAGGCACTGTCGTAGGTAAATCGGTGGCTGTCAGTGGCCGCAGCGACGCCCTGCGTCTCTATATCGCTGTCACGGAACCCGACGGCGCCAACAAGGTCGTCATGGCCGACCTCAACGCGGCAGGCAAAGTGCAGACGGCTGTTGTCAATTCTTTTACGACGCTCTCGTCTAATCCAGAGCCCAAGCTTGCCATCACCCCGTTCCAGCGCGACCGTCTGCTTGTCAGCATCAACGGCGGTGTCGCTCTCGTTGACTTCGACGCTGCCACTCCCGACGGAGCGCTTACAATTGTCGACAATCTTCCCGCGAGATTCAAAGATATCGACTTCGATGCGATCTCGTTTCTGAGATACGGTAAAAAAGTCTATGCTGTAATCGTTTCAGACGGCGCGGCGCGTCTCTATGATGTTACTGACGGTCTTGCCACAGCTACACCCGTCACAGACGACATTCTTCCCGATTGCAGGGTGTCGGCCGACAATCTTGTCTCGACGGCTATCGTGAGCGGCGACAATGTGTCGGAAATACATGTTGTGGGCCGCGACGGCAGCATGGGCGTGGCGACATTTGACGGCATAGGCATGGTGCCTCCTGTTGCCATTCAGGAATTTGAACTTACAAAAGTGTGGCTCAACGCCAACACGACCGACAATGCTCCCGAACACATCGACGGCACAAATGCCCAGCAGGGTACGGCGGTCAAAGGTCTCTTCTATGTCAATGACTGCGTTGACAAAAAAATATATGTCTTTGACCAGACAGGTTGCATCGGCTCGATACCCGGCGGTGCCGGCTGGGGCTGCTGCCGTGACGACAAAGGCAATATCATTGTCCGCGACGACAAACTCACAGGCAATACACATAAGTTTATAGTCTATGCCGCCGGCGCCACTCCCGACAATTATGGCACACCACTCACTTTTGAGGTCGAGGTTCCTCTCGACGGCCAGACCAACTTTATCAATGCTTCGGGCGACGTCTATGGCGGCCGCGGCTATATCTACCTGTTCCCCAACGGCAAGGATGCCGCCAACGTCATCTTCTTCGAGAATGGCGAATATCTCTGCTCGCGTGCGTCAAAAGGTCTGATGCTGACGGGTTCGACAGCAGGCTATGTCATTCCCCGTAACAACGACACAGAGCACTGGTGCTATCAGGTGCGCGCTTCAGGCGTCTATAACTATGACGCAGCGGTCAATACCGAAGTGATTGCCGGACGTGCATCGACTTCGGCTCCATCGCGCAACTCGACTGGCGGTTTCGCCTGCTTCGAGCTGGCAGGTAACGACATCATCGTCCATAACTCGGGCGCCAACTATAAGGGCGGCTTCACGGTCAGAAACAACAGTAATGAATCGGAGGTCATAACGACCGTCGCTCCCATAGGCAAACTCGGTTATGAGGCCGGAGGCAATTACTCGACATTCAACTGGCTCATAGCCGAGCCTACAGACAACGCTAATATCTATAATATCTATCAGTATTGTCCGTCAAACGGCATGGGTCTCTATCAGCTCAGTGTCAAGGGTGCGGCTGTCACCGATATCACTCTCGGTGAGGGCAACGGCGAGGCTGTCTATTATAACCTCAGCGGCGTCCGCGTAAATGCTGACAATCTCGCAACCGGCATATATATCAAGGTTGCCGGCGGCAAAGCCTCGAAAGTTGTCGTCAGATAATCGTAGCCATTGAATAATCAACAAAGTCCCGATGCTTAAAGTGTCGGGACTTTGTTTTGTATAGTATTATTATTTGTTGCGCGATGGGTTTGTTAACTATAATTAACGAATCGGGGGGGGTATTTTAATACATTTTTGTAATTTTGTCGATTAAGTAAACCATTTAATCACACAAAATCATAAAAAGTATGAATTTTACCAAAACAGTGGCTGCTGTCATAGCAGTGGGCGGTATGATTGTCATCTCGTCTTGCGGCTCAAAGACTTATACGGCTGCGTTCTCTCCTGAGGAAACAGGTCTGAACGTTGTGAAAATCACTGATGAATCTAAAAACACCGTACTCGGCCCGTCGGTCGGCGGCTATTACTATCTCGGTTCGATTACAGGCGGCGGCCGCAAAAGCGGTCTGACATGGTCTCCGATAAATGCGCTTGCAGTGTCGCCCGACGGTACGGAAATCGCCTATATGACCCGCGCCAACAAGCAGCAGAATATCATGGTGCGCCGCGCCGGTACGGGCGGTGCCGCAACTCAGCGTACATTCCGTCATGTCGGCGACTTTACCTGGGGCAATGATGACAACCTCTATTTTATCGACATCAACGATTCACAGAATAAACTTTGTGTCGTCAATGCACATGCCGGCTCACTGATGCGTCAGCTTACGAGCAACAACCAGGACTATGAACCTGTGCTCACAGAAAACGGCAAGAAGATTTTCTTCACCCGCAACGAACGCGGAGCAGGCCCCTCGATCTGGAGCTATGAACTTGCCAACGGCGAGCTTACAAACTGCGCCCGCGGTTTCCAGCCGGCCCTCATTCCCGGTCTCGATAATGAATTCCTTTGTGTCAGAAACAATGACGAAGGCATGAGTGAAATCTGGCGAGTAAATTATGTAAACGGTCAGGAGACTTTGATTCTCAGCGACAAAGAACGCAGCTTCACCGACCCGCAGGTTTCGCCCGACGGCGAGTGGCTCCTTGTAGTCGGCAATAGTGTCTCGACTATCAACAAGAAGAAAAACCTTGATATCTTCGCTATCAGAATGGATGGCTCGAATATGATTCAGCTCACTTATCACCCCGCCCAGGACGCATGTCCGCGCTGGTCTCGCGACGGCAAGAGTATCTTCTTCCTTTCGACACGTGCCAACGACGATAACAGCTATAATGTCTGGAAAATGAATTTCCGTCAGTAATCACGGTAAGATCATATAAGAGGCGTCGCACCACGAGGTGTGGCGCCGTTATGTTTCCGGAGATGCTGTCAGGAGCACAAGAGCACAAGCGCATAAAAACAAAAGATTTTGAATTTATACTTTTGCTTTACAAGTCAGTCTGAGCAATTGTGCGGGCGCATCGCGGGCGGTAGAGGTGCTGCTTTGGCCGTAGCACGGCCGCCTCGCAAATGATAAAATGTCGTTTATTTCCCTTTGTCCTCGAGAGCCTTGAAAGCCAAGGCGAAGACTTTGATCTGTTTGACAACGGCGAGGAGACCGTTGACGCGGTTGGGTGTCAGGTAGTTGCCGCCGAGTATTTCGCTGACAAACGACAGGTTGGCGTTGGCTATCTCGTCGGGTGTGTGGCCGTTGAGTATATCAAGAATGATGGCGATGAGGCCTTTGATAATCAATACGTTTGTCTCGGCCGAATAGTAGACTTTGCCGTCGACGAGCTTGGCGTCGAGCCAGACATCGCCCTGACATCCTTCGATTTTGTTGGCCGGAGTCTTTGACTTCGGGTCGAAAGCGCCGAGCGACTGGCCGTAGTCTATGACGGCCGCATAGCGGTCCATCATGTCGTCAAAGGCATGGAGCTCTTCGATTATTTCATTCTGTTTTTCTTCGATGCTCATCTTTTTTTCTCTTTGTAGATGACGTTGAGCACTGTTTTGCCGACGGCGTCAAGTGATTCTTTGCTTATATTGTCGAGGTTGTCGTCATGGGTGTGCCATGTCGGCGGGAAGTTGAGCGTGTGGGGGTTCATGTTCTCGATTATGTTTGTCGTCGGTATGCCGGCCTCGGTCAGGAAGATATGGTCGTCGACGACGGTGCCGCCCACTTTGTTGATGAACGTGCTGTCAAAGCCGAGCATGCGTGCTTCGCTCCAGACTTTCACTGTCGCGGCCCGGGCATTGAGGTGTGAATTGTATTCGCGGTGGAACACAGCGTCTTTGCCGCCGACCATGTCGAGGAGAATGCCGAAGGCCGGCTTGCGGTCGCCGGTTGTGTACGGCATGTTTTTCACCCAGTACTGGGTGCCGAGACACCAGGAGTCATCGTTGCTCATGAAACCGTCGGAGTTGCCGTAGTCTTCGTCATCGACAAACAGTATGTCGACGCCGCATTCGGGCAATTTCATGTCGAGGTTGCGGGCGATTTCAAGCAGGACGCCTACGCCGCTGGCGCCGTCATTGGCTCCGAGAATCGGTTCCTGCCTACGCTCGATGTTGCCCTCCATGTCGGCCCACGGGCGGGTGTCCCAGTGTGCGACGAGAAGCACTCGGTTTGGTGAGGCGAGGTTGTAGCGCGCCATTATATTTTTCATATCGAGCCGGTCGCCGTTGTATGCGGTGACGATGCTCTCCTGAATTATGATTGTGTCGGGATTATAGGATCTGAGTTTATCGACAAGATAATTGCCGCATGCTTTGTGACCTTCACTGTTGGGATTACGCGGCCCGAACGCGACCTGCTCGGCGACAAAACGGTATGCGCTGTCGCTGTTGAATGATCCGAGCACGTCTGTCACCTGTCTCTCGGATTCGTTGCTGTCTTTATTGTCTGAGGCTTTGCTTGAGCATGACATGGTTGTCGAAAGCGTCAGTAATAATATGTAGGCTAAGCTCTTTTTCATTTTGGCAAAATTATCTTTTTGTGTGACAAATATGTCTTACCCTTTAGGGGGAAATTGATGCCTGTCGCCAACCGGTAAAAGGTTGCGTGATAATGGCCGCGGGAAAACGGACCGCGTGTTTTAATCGCGTTCCGTGCTTAAAAGTCATTGCGCTGCAAAGTTACAAAAAAGTGACAGATAAAACACGCTTATGAAACAATGAGAATGATATTTAACTATATTTAACCGGGCTGATGCTCTTTTAAGGTTGCTTTCCGACGCATGTGCGGGGTGGGATGCAGATGTGGCTATAATGGTGCTATAATTATGAGCTGCCTCTATTATAATTATTGAAAAAATCACTACCTTTGCAATTTGAAAATTAGCACTGTTAAGATTATGAGCAAAGAATATAAGCGCACACTCATCACTACGGCTCTTCCCTATGCCAACGGACCTGTCCATATCGGCCATCTCGCCGGTGTCTATGTCCCCGCCGATATATATGCCCGCTATCTCCGTCTCAACGGACGCGAAGTCGCTCTTATCGGCGGCAGCGACGAGCACGGTGTGCCTATCACGATAAAAGCGCGTGCCGAGGGTGTCACTCCCCAGGATATCGTCGACCGCTATCACAAGATAATCAAGGACTCTTTCGAGGAACTGGGCATATCGTTCGATATATATTCGCGGACGACGACCGACATCCACGACCGTACGGCCTCTGAATTCTTTACCCGGCTGCACGACAAGGGCGAGTTTGTCGAGAAGACATCGATGCAGCTCTATGACGCCGAAGCCGGCCAGTTTCTTGCCGACCGCTATGTCACGGGCGAGTGCCCCCACTGTCATAATCCCCGCGCTTACGGCGACCAGTGCGAGGCATGCGGCACATCGCTCAACGCCACGGATCTCATCAATCCCAAAAGCGCCATCACAGGCAATGTCCCCGTTCTGAAAGAGACACGCCACTGGTTTCTGCCTCTCGACCGCTGGCAGCAGCGTCTGACCGAGTGGATTCTCGAGGGTCACAAAGAGTGGAAGCCCAATGTCTACGGCCAGTGCAAGTCGTGGCTCGACCTTGGCCTGCAACCGCGCGCTGTCACCCGCGACCTCGACTGGGGCGTGAAGGTGCCTCTCGCCGAGGCCGACGGCAAGGTGCTGTATGTCTGGTTTGACGCTCCTATAGGCTATATATCGAACACAAAAGAGCTTTATCCCGAGTCGTGGGAAAAGTGGTGGAAAGACCCCGAGACCCGCATCATCAACTTCATCGGCAAAGACAACATCGTCTTCCATTGCATTGTCTTCCCTGCCATGCTGATGGCTTACGGCGACAACTTCCAGCTGCCCGACAACGTGCCGGCCAACGAATTCCTCAACCTCGAGGGCGACAAGATCTCGACCTCGCGCAACTGGGCTGTCTGGCTTCATGAATACCTCCGCGACTTCCCCGGCAAACAGGATGTGCTGCGCTACGTTCTCACGGCCAATGCTCCCGAGACAAAAGACAACGACTTCACCTGGCGCGAGTTTCAGACCCGCAATAACAGCGAGCTTGTAGCCATCCTCGGCAACTTTGTCAACCGTGTCACTGTGCTGACCCACAAATATTTCGACGGCGTCGTTCCAGCTCCGGGCAAGCTTGAGGCTGTCGACGAGGCTCTCTTCGCCGACATCGACGCACTCAAGAAGTCGCTGTCTGAGAATATCGAGACATTCCACTTCCGCGACGCTCTGCGCGACGCGATGTCTATAGCCCGCGCCGTCAACAAGTATCTTCAGGAGACTGAGCCCTGGAAGCTTGCCAAGACCGATATGTCGCGTGTGGCGACGATACTTTACTGTGCCCTGCAGGTGTGCGCCGACATAGCCGTGGCTTTCGAACCGTTCACGCCGTTCATGAGCCGCCGTCTTGCCGACACTCTCGGTCTGGAAACCCTCTCGTGGACAGAACTCGGTGCCCGTGACGCTGTCAAGGCCGGCGTGACAATCGGCAAGCCCGAGCTGCTCTTCGAGAAAATCGAGGACGATGTCATCGACGGTCAGATTAAGCGCCTCGAGGACATCAAGCACGCCAACACACTCAAGGCTTTCACGCCCGACGAAGTGGCCGAACCGACCGATTTCGATACTTTCATGAAGCTCGACATACGTGTCGGCACAGTCATCGAGTGCTCTAAGGTCAAGAAATCGAAAAAACTCCTGCAATTCCTCATTGACGACGGTATCGGCCGCCGCACGATTCTGTCGGGCATAGCCGAACACTATCAGCCCGAAGAGCTTGTCGGCCGTCAGGTATGTTTCGTCGCCAACTTTCCTCCGCGCCAGATGATGGGGCTGACATCAGAGGGTATGATACTCTCGGCCGAGAACGCCGACGGCTCGCTCTCGGTCATCTCGCCGTCACGACCGGTAGTCAACGGCGCAAAAGTGAAATAAATTATAGTTGTTTAACTGACAGTTCTGTAGTGATGAACCCTCGTATCCTTATAGTCTACACCGGCGGTACGATCGGCATGATCGAAGACCCCGTCACAAAGGCTCTGAAGCCTTTCGACTTCTCACATCTGATGGAGAATGTGCCGAAAGTCAAGATGCTTGACTATAAGATTGACAACATACAGTTCCAGCCGCCTATCGACTCGAGCGACATGAGTCCGGCCCACTGGCAGGATATCGCCCGCAGCATAGCCGATAACTATGACGACTACGACGGTTTTGTCGTGCTCCACGGCACCGACACTATGGCATACACGGCCTCAGCGCTGTCATTCATGCTCGACGGCCTCGACAAGCCTGTCATCATCACAGGCTCCCAGCTGCCTATCGGCGAGGTGCGGACCGACGGCGAGGAAAACCTCATCACAGCCCTGCAGATAGCCGCCGCCACCGACACAGACGGCCGGCCGATGGTGCGCGAGGTGGCGATACTCTTCGAGAACTATCTGTGGCGCGGCAACCGTTCGACAAAACGCAGCGCCGACAACTTCAACGCTTTCAAAAGCAACAACTATCCGCAGCTCGCCAAGATAGGCCTGGGCATCCACTTCGACACCGACGCCCTGATGCGCCGCAATGTCGAGAAATCACTCAGACCGCACTATGATCTCGACACGTCGGTCATGGTCATCGACCTCTATCCCGGCCTCAACGAACGTCTGCTGCGCCACATGCTCGCGGCCCCCGGCATAAAGGGCATAGTGCTGCGCACATACGGCACGGGCAATGCTCCGACCTCGCCGTGGTTTATCGAGGCCATACGCGAGGTCATTAACCGCGGCGTCATCGTTCTTAATGTGACCCAGTGTGTCAACGGCGGTGTCAATACCCGCTATCTTGCGGGCGACATGCTTGCTGCCGCAGGCGTCATTTCGGGCTACGACCTCACGTTCGAGGCAGCGATAACGAAGATGATGTTTCTCTTCGGCCTCGGCATAAGTCCGGCCGAAGTGAAGAAACAGCTGTGTATGTCACTTGCGGGAGAAATGACATTGACCTGATGAGAGCCAGAGCTGTCATATTACTGATTGCAGCTGTCCTCGCGACGCTCGCTCCGGCATCGGTTCAGGCTGCACCGCCCGACTGGGTGCGCGTCGAGAGTGCCGCGCCGGGAATGAACGTCGACATCACGCGTCCCGAGCAGGTCGAGGTCACAGTCAGCGACGGCACGGTTTATCTCTATACCGCGACCGAGACCACCGTAAAAATCTTCACCATTCTCGGCCAGCAGATTACCGCTAAAAAACTCACTCCCGGCGTCTGGAGCTTCAAACTCAGCGCCCGCGGCATCTACATCCTCAAAGCCGGCCCCGTCACCAAGCGCCTGAGCGTGTGAGAGGAGAGTGTATGGAAGTTTAGTCTATTCAGCTGAATTCTGTAGCCAAAGACGGAAAAGCGGGTCTTTGATATAATAAACTGTTTTTTTCTTTATCGAGTCGTCGATATTTATAATCCCTGACCTTTTAAGCGCTTTAAGGTATGCGGTCAAAATATTGGTCGGTAAACCTGTCAACTCCCTAATCTCGGGGATTTTCATACCTGTTGCTTCTATTGCTAAAGAGTTTACGATGTTTTGGGAATAATCGGGTAGGCTTCGATATATGTTATTATATCTGCCTGAAAATAATGCGACCAGTCTGTTTAAGTCTTTGCTTTGTAAAGCATTTGATTTGACGATATAATAGGCTGTTATGACAGAGTTTATCGTGCGCGGCAAGTAATTTAATAAACCGATAATGCGGTTCAACGTGCTGCCGTTTAATATTTTAGATAGCTCATTGTCGGCAAGGGAGTTAATATAGATAGTTTTCAAACCCTCGAAAAACGGTGCTTTATATTCAGAAATCGCAGGGAGAACTTTACTCGCAGTAGAAACCAACATAGGAGCAATTTCATCATATAAGAATCGCCTTAACTTGTATTGCTCGTCGTAGTTACACCTTGTTAAGTAGAAGTCAATGTCGTCTATAAACAAGACGGTGTTGCTCGGGGCACTAACTGAGGTGACGATATCGTCTGTGCTGAAGATTCGGCGACCGTCAATCCATACACGGTGTTTATTTGGGCATGATTCATAGAGACGCCTGAGCAAAGTGGTTTTGCCGGCGCCTTCATTGCCGATTATCATTATGGGTTGTGGTATACGGCCTTCGTCGAATCTGCTTATTTCTGAATGAACAGCTTCGAAAACATCCTCATTGACAACTAATTCGGGAATGGCATCAAAATACTTTGAGAGTTCCATTATTCGACAAAATTATAATACCACCACTTTTTTAATAAAGGCGAGCGAAACCGTCTTATTCCTTCTTTAGTACGCATTACATAGCCATCGTGTTCTATCATATTTAGTATAGTACTCAGGTCTTTATCCCTTTTTATTGGGTTATCTTCAGAATAAAGGGCGTAAATGTTCAGTAGCTGTTCTCTCGACAAACCGTCGTTGGCTTGGCAGAGTCCTTTGAGCAGCAGACGGGTTCCGTCTTCCAAACCGCTGTATTCTGATAGCCTTTCAGACCAAGTACTGAGGTCTTCTGCGTGAGCGAGTTTCTCAAATGCTGACTCAATCATTTGCTGAGTGACGCCATTTTTAGCACCCGGATGATTTTTAATGTTTGTGAATAGCAGCTGGATGAAATATGGTATATGCCACTCAATCTTATCTAAAAGATATGTTGTCATTTGCTCGCTAAAGGGTACGCCCTCTGATTCTGCCAGAGCTTTTATCAGTCCTGAGGCTTCGTCATACGATAAAGCGTCGAAATCAAATGAGATAAGATCGTTGATAGTCATCGATAGATTTCTCATTCGGGTAAAATTATGAAGTCCGACCGAGCCGCAGAAGACCCATCTAATCTTACTATCGGTCACTTGTCGCAGACTTCTGAACCAGTTCATCCTTATGGCTGTCGTCGTTCTTGTCAAGAACACTCAAGAATAATGTTAGTTCGTCTATGACAATCAGCGAGTCTTTGTTGTGATTGATTACTTGAGCTAACGACGTATAAAGGTCTTTGGGAATTTCTTGATGCGAAAAATTAAATTCGACCGGGCCGATACTTTTTATTCCTTCGAAAATACGATTGACAAAGCTTCCGGCAACATTTACCGCCTCGGTCCAAAGCTCCGATTTATCAAACTGATTGATAAGAATTTGTAGAAATTCGTCTTTTGTACGTACACCTTCAAGGTCGATATATGCGCAGTTCCAACCGAGTTCTTTTTTATCGGCAATGAGGCGTTTTGCAAACGATGATTTGCCGATGCGTCTCGGGGCTGATAGCACGAGTGAATGATTAGAGTCGAGATATTCGTGTGCTCGCGATAGTTCTTCGACTCTGCCAAAAAAGTCATCTCCGGTTACAGGAGGGCCGACTCGGTTTGATATTGCCATGGTTTATGTAATTAGTGTCTGCAAATATACATTAAAAAAGATTATACATAAAAATTTTTATGTATAAAATTATTTATGTATAAGTACTTTTATTTATTTTTGCGCTAATTTGTTTTTGTTCTTGATTGGGCTAACTCCCGGCGTCT
>ERZ836877.2482-NODE-2482-length-23772-cov-5.034870_pt1 | contig 23772 bp, 20 predicted proteins | sample MGYA00519469_ERZ836877 | MGnify/ENA primary metagenome ERZ836877 (study PRJEB31850, sample SAMEA3708809) | human gut metagenome | biome: human gut; feature: human-associated habitat; material: faeces | place: China | collected 2014 ... | reverse complement strand
CCCTCATCAATCGGCAAAATTACCTCGAAAATCCACCGCCCTGGCGTTAATATTTTTTTAGGAACAGAGCCTATGCTATGATTCCTTTGGCTTTCTTCATTCAGTAGGGTTAAGTCTGTGACTTGCAGCCATCTTGTGTGCGGTTTGGCCTATTGTTCGTATTACGGACGGGGCTTGATGCCGGCCTTGGCTTCCAGACCGCGGGCGATTTCGTTGAATATCTCGTCCACGATGCCGGTGCCGTTGATGGCTATGTATTTGTTCTCCTTGTTGTAATATTCGCGCAAGGGGGATGTCTGGTCGTGATATACCTTCAGACGGTTCTTGATGGTGTCGGGATTGTCGTCGGCACGGCCTGTGTCCTTGCCGCGCTGAATCATGCGCTGCACCAGCTCGTCCTCGGGCACTTCCAGTCCCACCACGGCGTGCAGGTCGGTGCCGCGCTTGCGCAGCAGTTCCTTCAGCGCCTCGGCCTGCGGGATGGTGCGGGGGAATCCGTCGAACACCACGCCGGCCTTTCCCTTGGCCTCGCGTTCCAATGTGTCGTCCAGAATGCGTATCATCAGGTCGTCGGGTATCAGCTGACCCTTTGATATGTATTCGTTGGCGATGCGTCCCAGCTCGGTGTCGCGCTTGATGTGGTCGCGCAGCAGCTCACCGGTGGAGATGTGATAGAGACCGTACCGGTCAATGAGCTTGGCCGATTGCGTGCCTTTGCCGCTGCCCGGCGCTCCGAATATCACGATATTGATGTTGTCGTTCTTTTCCATAGTCTGATTTCTTTAAAGGCCCATAACTCCCCGATATGTGCCGATACACCGTCACATACCACCTGTATATCTATATTAACGTCAATCCTCCTTGATTACGTATATGTCTTTGAGATTGCGCACTTTGCCGTCCAGGTCGAGTCCGTATCCGATTATGAACTTCGGCTCGATGCTGAAGGCCACATAGTCGGGCTGGAAACCGGTCTTGGAGCTGTCGGGCTTGTGCAGCAGCGTGGCGAAACGGATGCTGCGGGGATTGCGCTTGCGGAAGTCGGCCACCATCATGGATGCCGTCAGACCCGTGTCCACTATATCCTCGATAATCACCACGTCGCGGCCCTCGATGTCCTCGGTCAGGCCCATCACTTCCTTTACCTTGCCGCTGCTGGCGGTGCCTTCGTAACTCTTGTAACGCACGAATGCGATGTGCGAGTCGTTGATGCCGCATTCCCTGATCAGGTCGGCCGCGAACATGAACGCTCCGTTCAGCACGCATACGAACAGCGGAGCGCGTCCCTTCATGTCTGATTTAATCTCTTCTGCCACGCGCTTCACCTGCTTCTGGATTTCGTCGCGTGTGATGTACGGCTCGAATGTCAACCCGTCTACGGTTATCAGATTTTCCATATATGTCGGTTATTTCTTTTCGAATAAAGCTGAATAGATGCGGTCGGTGGCTCCCAGCTTTGACTGGATGTATTCCTCCGCCCACCGGCCGAGTTTCTTGCGGTGATCGCTGTCGGTAAACAGGCGGTCGGCCATTGCGTCGAAATCATCGCGTCCGGTGATGGGGAGACCGCACCCGACCTTGGCCATCTCTATGGCTTCGACAAACCGGTTGTGGCACGGGCCGTATATTACGGGCACGCCATATACCGCCGGTTCGTTTATGTTGTGGATCCCTACGCCGAACCCGCCGCCCACATACGCCACGTCGCAGTATGCGTATGCACTCGACAGCAGTCCGAAACAGTCTATTATCAGTGCCTGTTTGCCCTGCATGGAGTCCGGATTCCTGCGTGCTTCGCTCAGAAGTACAGCCCCGTGGTCGAACCTTTCCGCTAATTTCTTCAGTCGGGCCTCGTCGAATTCGTGTGGCGCAACCACTATCTTTACATCCGGATGACTGTTGAACCAGGGTATGTACACATCCTCGTCCTTGGGCCATGAGCTGCCTGCCATCATCAGCAACGGACGCTCAGCGCCGGATGCACGGCCGGAGAATGTCTCTAATTCCGGAATGGCCTTGGCTGTCTCGCGTATTTTGGCCACGCGGTCAAACCGTGTGTCGCCGGTCACCTCGACGTTGTTGACGTTGATGGATGCCAGCAGTTTCCGGCTCTCCTCGTCCTGAACGAATATCTTGGTGAACCATTTGAGCCACAGACCGTACCAGGCAAACGATCGCTTGAAGAATTTCTGATCGGGCCTGAAGGCGGCGCTGATCAGATATGTGGGAATCTGGCGGCGATACAGCTCGTGGAGGTAGTTGCGCCAGATCTCGTATTTCACGAATATGGCTTTCTCGGGACGCACACGGTCCAGAAAGCGGTGCACGCGCAGCGGGGTGTCGAAAGGAAGATAGCATACGCAGTCGGCAAGGGGATAATCCTTGCGCACCTCGTAGCCGGAAGGGGAGAAGAACGTGACCAGTATCTTCACTTCCGGGTCTTCCTTGCGCAGACGCTCTATCAACGGGCGTCCCTGCTCGAACTCTCCGAGCGAGGCGCAATGCACCCAGATTACGCGGTCGTTGGGTTTCAGCACTTTCAGGTGCTCGTTTATGTCGCGCTGACCGCGGTCCAGCAAACTGGCCTTGTGGTTGCCTAAGCCGGCCACCCGCACACCGAAACGGTACAGGGAAATGCCCGCCGAATAGACCGGCATTTCAAGCGCCTGGCGACTCGCCTCGGCGCAGAACCCTTTGATTTCTCCAAATTTCGGTATCCTCATACTGATCAGTGCAGGGTGTCTATTGCTTTGCGTATGCGGCGTATCACCTCGTCCTTTGGCATCAGCTCGGTGATGTCGAACATGTGCGGGCCGCGGCATGCGCCCACAACCGCGAGGCGGAAGGCGTTCATCACGTTGCCAAGGTGATATTCCTTGGATGCGATCCAGTCCAGCACTATCTTTTCGGCATTGGCCGATGTCATGTCGTCTATCCCCTCAAGCACTCCGATCAGTTCCTCCATGATGGCGGGAGTCTCGGCGCCCCAGCGCTTCTTCACGTCCTTCTCGGCATAGCCTTCCGGCGCGATGAAGAAGAAGCTGCCCTGCTCCCACAGGTCGGGAATCAGGTTGGCGCGTCCCTTGACCATACCGATTGCCCTGGCCACGTATTCGGGAGTGAAACCGCTCACGCCATGCTCCTCGAGTATCGGCATGAACAGTGCTGCCAGTTCCTCGTCGGGCTTGCGCATCAGGTATTCGTGGTTGAACCATTCGCCCTTCTTGAAGTCGAACTTTGCGCCGGCCTTGCTGCAATGCTCGAAGCTGAATTTGTCTATCAGTTCCTGCATCGTCATAAGCTCGGAGTCGTCGCCGGGATTCCAGCCCAACAGCGCAAGGAAGTTAACCAACGCTTCGGGCAGATAACCGCGCTCGCGGAATCCGGAGCTTATCTCGCCGCTCTTGGGGTCGTGCCATTCCAGCGGGAATACGGGGAATCCGAGTTTGTCGCCGTCGCGTTTGGAGAGCTTGCCGTTGCCCACCGGCTTGAGCAGAAGGGGCAGGTGGACGAACTGCGGCATGGTGTCCTGCCAGCCGAATGCCTCGTACAGCAATACATGAAGCGGAGCTGACGGCAACCATTCCTCGCCGCGGATCACGTGCGACACCTCCATCAGATGGTCGTCCACGATGTTGGCAAGGTGGTAGGTAGGGAGGTCGTCGGCACTCTTGTACAGTACCTTGTCGTCCAGAATGGAACTGTTCACGGTCACTTCGCCGCGGATCAGGTCGTTTACCTTCACTTCCTGGTTCGGCTCGATCAGGAAACGGACTACATACTGCGTGCCGTTGTCTATGAGTTTCTGTACCTCGTCGGCCGGGAGGGTCAGCGAGTTGCGCATACGTGTTCTGGTCGATGCGTCGTACTGGAAGTTGGGGATTTCCGCGCGGGCAGCCTCCAGTTCCTCGGGAGTGTCGAAGGCGATATAAGCGCGGCCGGCGTCCAGCAACTGATTCACGTGCTCGCGATAGATGTCGCGGCGTTCCGATTGCTTGTATGGGCCGAAGGGGCCTCCTTCGCGCACTCCCTCGTCAATGCCGATGCCGAGCCACTGCAGCGACTCGTTGATATAGTCCTCGGCACCCGGCACGAACCGGCGCGAGTCGGTGTCCTCGATGCGAAGTATCATGTCGCCCCCGTGCTTGCGGGCGAATATATAGTTGTAAAGAGCCGTCCTTACGCCTCCGATGTGCAGAGGGCCCGTGGGTGACGGCGCAAACCTTACTCTTACTTTTCGTTCCATGATGCAAAATTACAATAAAATTGGCGCAAAAAAAAATTGATTGTCATCACGACAACCAATCTTGCGTTAACCTTAAAAATCTAATACCATGAAAAACTCAATGCAAAATTACAAATTCTTTTCTAAAACAATGCTATAAAACATAAAATATTTCTTGCAATTAACACGAATTAACAAAATACATACTAACATTTCCTGATATTAACAGAAATTCACATTATAGAGGCCCATTACATCCTTGAAATTAATTTTTAGATTGTCAGGTTTTCAGATTTTTTGTTTAAATTTGTACATCAGAATATATCGATATGGCAAGGAATATAAAATACCCGATAGGAATTCAGAGTTTTTCGGAGATAATTTCCGGAAATTACCTTTATATCGACAAGACGGAGTACATTTACAAACTTGTCAGCAAGGGTAAGTATTATTTCCTTAGCCGTCCGCGCCGTTTCGGCAAGAGTCTGCTGCTGTCTACGCTGGAGGCTTTCTTCCTCGGCAAGCGCGAGCTTTTCAAAGGACTCGCCATCGACAGTCACGACGACATAGCCTGGGAGAAATATCCGGTCCTGCATATAGATCTGAATGCCAAAGACTATACACGGGACAACGACTCGCTGTATAATCAATTGGACAGTTATCTTAAAAGCTGGGAGCTAAAATTTGGAATAAAACCCGACATTAGTGATGTTGAAATCAGGTTTGCCAACATCATACGGACAGTGTATAGGGAAACCGGGATGCAAGTCGTTGTGCTCATAGATGAATATGACAAACCGTTGTTACAGAATCTAATCAAGGAAAGGGAGGACCGACAGAATCTTTTTCGCGACCTGCTCAAAGGCTTTTACGGAGTGTTGAAAAGCTGTGACCCTTACATCAAGTTCGCTTTTCTGACAGGAGTGACGAAATTCGGTAAGGTCAGTGTTTTCTCCGACCTCAACAATTTAAGGGATCTCACACTGGAGCCTGAGTATAATTCCATTTGCGGTGTGACAGAGTCGGAATTAATCGAGACGATGCGTCCGGGCATAGAACAGCTTGCCGAGCGTCAACATGCATCGTTCAGAGACACTGCAGCCAAACTTAAGAGAAATTACGACGGTTATCGATTCTCCGAAGAAGAAACCGAGGGTGTCTATAATCCATTCAGTCTGTTGAATGTGATGGAATCGCAGCGTTTTGCAGACTATTGGTTCATGACGGCCACACCGACTATGCTGATAGAATTGTTGAGGGAAACCGGGGCGGATCTTACGCATGTGGAGGGAGCCGTTCGAACGGAAAGTGAGCTTATGGGATTGGATCCGGTAAGGAAAGATCCGATACCTTTGTTGTTTCAGAGTGGATACCTGACCATCAAAGGTACAGAGTATGACTTAGAAACGGAATATAAGCTCGGTTTCCCTAACGAAGAAGTGGAACGAGGTTTCCTGAAAGCGTTGCTTCCATATTATGTCAATGCAGACGATGCCAAATCAAACTTTAAGGTTACACGATTTGTACAGACTTTGAGGGAAGGTGACATAGATGAGTTTATGAAGCTGTTGAAAGCTCTCCTGGCAGGCATGCCGTACAATGAGACGGACGATAAAGTGCATGAAGACAGTTTCAGGAACCTGATGTATATCGTGTGCAAGCTGATGGGCATGAGCGTGCAGTGCGAGCTGCACACCGGACTCGGCCGTATCGACATGACGGTGGAGACCGACAGCTACATCTATGTCATGGAGTTCAAGGTAGACAAATCGCCTGAGACCGCGTTAGCCCAGATTGAAGAAAAGCATTACGCCGACCGTTATCTTGCCGATTCCCGCACCGTGGTCAAGGTAGGAGTGGAATTCTCATCCACGGAGCGCAACATCACAGCCTGGGCCATTGCTCATTAAGGCGCCCCGCTTTTTATACGCTTTACTGGTTCGGGAGTTTGGTGACGACGGTGTCGCGGTTGCGCCAGCGGCTGATGCCGGTGCGCTTGGACGACAGCACTGTGCTCTGACTGCGCAGACGGTCCTCCTTGTAGCCGCAGCAACTGCACCGGAAGTGCTCGCGGTACTGGTCGGTGCGCACCTGCTGGCGGTAGGTGGTCGTTTCCATGTCCTGATTAATGTTCGTGATCAGGGTTCGGTTGGTCTTCATGCTGAAGCCGTCCTTGTATTTGACATGGGTATATTGCTCGGTGGCCGTGCTGTTGTCCCTTACCACACGGTCTTCCGTAGCGTCGCGCATGCCGGTGGTGGAGCCAAGACTGTCGGTGCTGACATAACCGATGGTGTCAAGACGGCGGCATTTGGGACAGCGGCGGTGCGGCACGTCGTTGTCGAGCGACCAGGCCACAATCTTGTAAATGAAATATACCACAGGCATCATCAGCAGCGCGAACAATGCGTAAGCACCCCACAGTATCAGGCACACGTACCAGTAATATGCCGATACGATGCCGACCACTGCGGCCAGGAGCAGCAGCATACGGTCGCCCAACGGATAGAACGCATAGCGCCAGTGCATCAGCGCCCATATAAAGGCCACGGGCAACGCGCCGAGGCAGAATATCCAAATCAGCTCCCCGATGAATCCGAATATGTAGACTATATATTTCAGCACGGTCTGCATGGCGCCGTCGCCGAATCTGGTGGCACGATAGAGGTTGGACCGTATCAGCCACGACGTGAGCGGCATATCGGCTATCCTGTCGGTCCCCGGCAGATATTTCAGGGCATATCCGTTGCGGTAGCGGTCGTGCTTATAGGTGTGGCTGACGGCTTTACCTTCGGAGTCGAACGTGACGGAAGGCAGATACAGATGACCGTCAGCTTTATCAAGTGTGTTGACGAAAAACGAAACGCGGCGTCCTCCCTTGCCGTCGGGCACATTAAGTTGCGCGGGGCCGATGAGTTTCTCGCAGTTATCAAGCGTCAGTTCGGGCAGTTTAGATTCGAATTTCTCCTTGGTCATGATGGCCTGACGCGGTTCGGCCTCGAATGCCAGCTTGTTCACGCCATCAAATACGGGGAGGAAATTGGTGGATCCGAGATGTTCCACCTTAGTACCGTCCTCGGTCACACCTTCGAAATCCTTAACTTCGCCGGAGTCGTGGAACAAGGCTTTGGTCACTTTCACTTTCTGACCTTTGGCTGGTCCGTATTTGGGGATGACGGGTATGTCTATCTGGTCGGGGCGCAGAAATGCGCGAGAGCCGTCGGGCGTGACGGCAAGATACTTCATAAACAGACCGTCGCCGGAATAGCCGGCTATCTGCACCTCAGTGCCGGCTGCAATCGGAACCCTGACGGCATCCTCCTTATCGAACTCCGCTGTCATTTTGGTGGCTGCCGGCACGGTGAATGTTTGTTCGCTGAGCCGGGGCTTGCGTGTCGGCATCATAACGTCCACGAGCAATACAATCAGTATCACTGAGAAAAGAATAACCTCAAAGTTCAGCAGTCGGGATAATTTTATTTTCATAACGATGTCGGTCAAAAAAGGTGATGCGTTTTAGTCTGTTTAAGAAAGTATTAGTATTCAACGCACAAAGATAATAAAATAATCTGAATTGCAACGATAATGTTATGGACAGACCTTAAAAAACGACTCCGCATCGACGAGGTGCGGAGTCAATATGTGATGAATTATTTGAGCGGTAAACGGGGCTCGAACCCGCGACCCTCAGCTTGGGAAGCTGATGCTCTACCAACTGAGCTACTACCGCATAGTTGTTGCACATAAACTATGTGCCGTTGGTTTCTGTTGCAAATTTACAAATTATTTGTGAGTTGACAAAAAGAGATTGGTTTAATAATTCATTAACAAAGGTCAAGAATTGGAATCACATTCCTCCTTATATCGTTTTTCATAGTCAACTATGATTCGTTCGATATCCTTTTTTAATTCGGGAATATGCTTGATTACCAATCCCCATAGGAAAGTTGGTTGCACATTGTCGTAAGCATGAATAATTCTGTTGCGTGTGGCAATAATGGCTCGTGCATTAGGGATTTCTATGGTGGGATCAATCTTCAGAATCCGATTAATCGCTTCGCCCATTATCTCCGTTTTACGCTCTACGACGCATTTGCGCATAATATCCTTCTCAAACAAATCATATCTGTTTGGGAAGTCGATAAAACAGCTCTGCATGTCGTTTATGGCATCCAGAATATCTTGTAAATATGTCAGAATTTCTTCATTAGCCATATATCATCTGTTTTGTGCGGTTGATGTTGGCAATGAAATATTTATTTCGAAGTCCTCCTTGTTCAATTAAATCTACTTTCCTGTTGAAAAGACGTTCCAATGCATCACGTAAATCGAAATAATTCGTGACATAATCCCATTTCTCATGATCCGTTGTATCGAAATCCACAAGCAGATCCACGTCGCTTTGGTCATTGAATCTATCCGTTAGAATAGATCCAAATACGGCCAGAGACTTGACCTTATGCTTTCGGCATAATTCCCTGATGCGATTCAAATTCAATTCAATCAGCTTCATCGTGACAAATGGCGTTATGTGATGCAAAGATACTGATTCTTTTGATATTCTACAAGTGTTTGGCCAGGTCCTGGGCCTTGCGGTATTCGTCGGGGGTGCCTATGTCGATCCAGAGGCCGGTGAGGGGGTAGCGGATCACGGGCCGGTGGTCGGCCACGAGGGCCTGTATCAGGTCGGTGGCGTTGAATACCCGGCCTTCGGGGATGTAACGCAACGCCTCGCGGCGAATCAGATAGATGCCGGCGTTGGCGTACATATTATAGACTGGTTTTTCTTCCACGCCAAGGATATTCCTGCCGTCAATGTCAAAGATTCCGTAAGGCACCGAGATAGTATAAGGTACGGCCGCCGCCGACATCATGGCCCCGTTCTGTTTGAAATGCAGATAAAAATCCTCATAGTCAATGTCGGTCAGCAGGTCGGAATTCATCACTAAGATGGCATCGTTGTGGAACTCCGGCACCAGTTTCAACGACCCGATGGTGCCGAAAAATTGAGTCTCGGCCACGCATTTCACTTCGGCGCCGGCTTCGGTCGGCACTGAGAAATGCTCCATTAGCTGTTCCTTAAGATAATTGACCGTGACAGAGAAATCCTTCACGCCATATTTGGCCAGCGCGTCAATGTTGAGGTCTATGATAGGTTTGCTGCCGATTTTCAGCAATGGCTTCGGGGTGGTCAAAGTCAGGGGACGCAGGCGTTCACCCTTGCCGCCGGCCATCAGCACTGCATCGACCGGCAGTGCGGCTTTGGCGCGCGTCAGGTCTATCACATCAAGAATATGGTGTGCGGCATCAAGTACCGGCACCAGCAGAATGCCACGCTGACGCATCTGTTTCACTTCGTATGCCTGAGACAACGAGCTGAGATACGAGAAATCTCGGTGCATGGCGTTCCCGACCGGGCTGTTGACCTCATGCCCGGCTATAAGGGCTCGGCGCACGTCGCCGTCGGTCAAGGTGCCGATCATAACGCCATTGTCGTCAACCACGAACAGCGTCATGGAGTGCGACTTAACCAGGTTCAGCCGCTTCAGAGCCTCGCGAATCGGTTCCGACGCATTTATGGTGTAATCCTCGATTGTCATATTCATTTCCCATTATTGTCCAACATACCTTCTTTCAGCATCAGTTCCGCTATCTTCCAGTCCAGCATGGTGTCGAGGTCCAGCGAATGAATCTCGTCCATCACATATTTGCGGATATGCGTGAACTTGGACAGGGGAGACCTGCGGAGTGCCCCGGGGTCTATCACATACACCGCGCCGTTGTATTCCCAGGCTTCGGGGGCGTCCTGGCGGCGTACATACTGCCCGTTTCCTTTCGACAGCTTCAGAAAACCGTCGGCATCCTCCTCAAAGCAATTGTAGTAAGGATTGGCTTTGGCGGCTGTGACGCTCACCACCATGTCGGTGCCCGGCCCGAACAGCGCCATGGCGCCCCTGATGTCCTCCGGGCGGCGGAACGGCGATGTAGGCTGCAGCAACACTATGGCATCGTAATGCAGCCCCTGCTGCTCGTAATGGTCCAGGGCATGAAGCAACACCTCGTAAGTGCCGCATGTGTCGGTGGCCAGCCGGTCCGGCCTCACGAAAGGCACGTGAAGCCCGTAATCCTCTACGGTGCGGATTATTTCCGGGTCATCGGTTGTGACGCATATATCGGCGTCAGACGCCACCGAGCGAGCCTGGTCTATGGCGTGGCATATCAGCGGCTTGCCCCCTAACGGACGGATATTCTTGTGCGGAATGCCCTTGCTGCCGCCGCGTGCCGGTATGATTACGAGTGTCTTCATAGATAACGGGCTTTGATTTCGGCTATGACCTTGTGCGCGCTGTTGCCGTCGCCGAAATAAGGATCCGAGGGATAATGAGAGTCGGGAATCAGTGTGAGTGCCTCGGCTATATCTTCCTTTGAGATGCCTCGGGGAGTGATGACGTTCGCACACAGATGGCGCCCTTTCTGGCGGTCTCCGATGTTTACGGTAGGCACGCCGACAAACGGAGTCTCAAGGATTCCGCTGGAGGTGTTGCCTACCAAGGCGTAAGCCTGGCGCATCATCGACAGGTATCGGCGGTGTCCCAGCGAGTGAATGAACCGGAACATGGGATTGCCGTCACACACCTTGCGGTAGTAATCGTTCAGTTCCGCGCCGCCAGCATCGGCGTTGGCGGCTGTGATCACCACCTCGGTGTCGGTCAGTTCGGCCATGGCTTCGATTGCATTGCGGGCAATGGTCATGCTTGTTTCCATCGTGGCCTTGGTCTCGGGATGGATGGTGCATAGAATCCAGCGGCGGTCAGGGTCAAGCCCTAAATCCGCGGCCAGTTCGGCGCGCGACATAGGTTCGGTACGCACGAAAGTCTCCAGTCCCGGTTCGCCTACATTCACCACGGGCTTGCGGCCCTCGGTAATGGTTCTGACACGTTGTGCCGACGGTTCGGTGCAAGGCAGGTGCAGGTCGGCCATCATGGTGACGGCGTCGCGTATCTGGTTGTCGATGGCACCCTCCGTGATGTCGCCGCCCGAGATGTGGGCTATCGGGATGTTGAGTATCAGGGCCACGCTGCATACGGCCAGCAGCTCGTAGCGGTCGCCCAACACCAACAGCACGTCCGGGCGCAGTTCGGACAGCGCGTCGGCCATGGATATGGCGCACATTCCCGTCGACTTGGCAATGCCTGTGTCGGTGGCTGTCGACAGCAGGAATTCCACCCTCCTGTCAATGTGATGGCCGTCGGCCTCGATCTGGCGCACCGTCATACCCTGGTCGGGCGACAGGTGACCGCCTCCGGCTATCAGCTGTAGCTCGATGTCCGGCTCACGCTCCATGTCGGTGATGATCCAGTGCAGCAGACCGTATTCCGAGCGCGCGCCGGTGAATATGCATACTTTCAGTTTGCGGGTCATGGTCAGAGGGTGATGAGTTCGTCGGTGTTGAAATCGCGCGAAGCTTTCTGCCCGATCACCTGGTACCAGCGCATGGGCGATATGCCGGTGCCGGGGCGTTTTACGGTCACGTTCCGTATCGTGAACGTTTCTCCGGCACGGATAGGCTTGCGCGCCACGATGCTTTTGCGTGCCACTTTGAGATTGGAACTCTCGCTGGGCGTCACATGCTTTTCGGCCGAACCCACAGCCTTCTCCACTATGCGGATGGCCTCGGTCATGGCCTTGAATTCCTCAGGGTCGGCCGACGCACGATGGTCGGGACCCGAGGCTGTCTTATCGTAAGTGAAATGCTTTTCTATTATCTTCGCGCCACGGGCCACGGCTGATATCGGCACGGCAATGCCCTCGGTGTGGTCGCTGAATCCCACGCCACCGCATCCCAGAGTCGCAAGCTGCTCCATGGCGCTGAGGTTCACGTCCTCCGCTGGCGTGGGATATTGGGTGTTGCAGTGCAGCAGATATATGGCCTCACGCTCCACGCCGTTGTCGGTCAGTACTTTGACGGCCTGGCGCACCTCGTTGATGTCGCACATGCCGGTGGACATGATCACCGGACCGCCGTAAAGCGCGATACGCTCCAGCATCGGCAGGTTCGTGACCTCGCCCGACGGTATTTTCCAGTAATCCATATCGAGACCGGCCAGGAAGTCGGCACTCTCGATGTCGAACGGCGAGGATAGGAATCCGATGCCGGTGTCGCGGCACTCACGCGCCAGAACCTTGAAATCCTCGGGCTTGAGTTCAAGGCGCCTCAGCATCTGAAGCTGGCTCTCGTCGCCGCCGCAATTGCGCTCCTGGTATTCGGCGCGGCTGGCATCGGCACACACCAAGTTCTCGGCCTTGAAAGTCTGGAACTTGGCATAGTCGGCGCCCGCCTCTTTGGCAAGGTGCACCATAGAGACGGCCCGCTGCAGGTCGCCCCCGTGATTGACGCCTATTTCGGCTATTATGATGGTGTGATTTGGTTTCAGCATGGCACGTATCTTGCTGGATTTCCGGCATAAAGGCCGGGTTTGGTTATGTTCCTTATTACGACCGATCCCATGGCCACGGATGCTCCCGCGCAGATGGATACGCCGTTGCGAATCACGGCGCCGGCGCCGATAAACGCATTGTCGCCTACCGTGACCTCTCCGCAGAGAATGGCTCCCGGAGCGACAAATACATTGTCGCCAAGTCTGCAGTCATGTTCCACGATGGCTCCGGTGTTGATGACGCAGTGCCGCCCCACGGTGGCGCGGTTCACGATTGCTCCGTTCATTACTGCCGAGCCTTCGCCCACGTGCGAATGACGCGACACCACGGCATGATCGGCAATGACAGTCACCGCAGGAAACGAAGCGAACCTGTCTATTACCTTACGCCTGATGTCGAGATGGCATCCATGGTCTATGCCCACGGTTATATGCACGGCTGCATTGGAATCTATGTCGCCTGCCAGAAGTTGCCCGTCGGTGCCGAGATACGGTACGCCGGGAGGCTCGGCCGATTCCACGGGGGCCACATAGCCTCCGAACATCGTGTCGCCGGCCGCCTCTATGACCGAGCGGGCGTGGCCGCCTCCTCCAACCAGTACGTACATCGCGCTCTACATTTTATCGTCCAGGTTCTTGCCTAATTCCTCGTGATGGAAATTGGGAAGATATGCGGCCAATACCTTGACTATGTCGGCTTTTGAATATGAGCCTGTGGAGAAAAGGTTCTCCAGGTCGTCGATCAGGCCGTCTACCGCCTGGCGCGACCGGTTGTCGGTCTCGGTAATCACTCCCAATGACTTGAAGCGGGCCATGTCGGTTGTCTCGCCGCTGACGGTGAATTGCTCGCAATCCTTCTCGCCTGTGGTGTCGCTGTCGAAATACACTACAGGATACACAGGACCCGGCAGATTGGCCGCCGCGAATGCCTTGGCCTCGTCGTCGTTGGCGCATTCATGTTTGCCGAAGCCCGATTCCTTAAGGAAAGCGTCGCATATCTCGGAGAATGTCTTCAGCTTCTCCCTGCCGAGTTTCGGGAAGAACACCTCGCCGTTATTGCCGAGGATGCACGCCAGCATACATATCTGGCCGCTTTCCTCCATCGATACGAAATATCGCTTCACGTCCTTAGGCGCCACGAGGGGCTGGTTCTTGGCCATGCGGTCGATGAAGCTGGCGGGCAGCGATCCGTTGGAGAATGCCACGTTGGCGAATCTTGCCGTCGTTACCTTGAACTTCGGGCGGTATGCCATGATCAGGTCCTCCATCACTCGCTTGGACGCTCCCATGATGTTCACGGGATTGGCGGCCTTGTCGGTGGAGACGCAGAAGAAATGCCGGGGCGGATACTGTTCAAGCAAGTCCAGGAATCCACGGGCCTTGATTACGTTGTTTTCCAGCAAGGCGCGAACGGAGAAGCGGTCCTTTTCGCTGCGCACATGCTTGTGGGCCGAGAAATTGGCCACGATGTTGAAGCCGTCGTGCTCGCGGAATATCTCGGCCATGACCGGACTCGCGAAGTCCAGCGTGTAGGTCAGGAATACGGGTGGCACCGTAATGCCGGAATCGGAGCGGAGGTCGCGGGTAAGCTCGGCAAGACCGTTTTCGTTGAGGTCCACCACCACCAGTTCGGATGGCCGGAACTTTAGCACCTCCTTGATGAACGAGGAACCGATCGAACCGGCGCCGCCCACCACCAACACGGATTTACCTTTTATCTCATGCTCCAGTTCATCGTGCCGGGCGAGTATATCGGGGGCGAACAGCGACTGGTCGCGTTCTATGACATGTTCCTTTACGAATGCAGGTATGTTCATGGTCTAAAGAAAGTTGCTGCATATAATATCAGTCCGGCACACAGGGTGATGCCGATCCACATCTTGCTTTTGCGCACGTAGTCGGCCATGGTGGCGCGCAGGTGCTCGCGTTCCCGGTCGGAGTAGAGATGGTTGGACGACTTCGATACGCTTCTGTTTGATTCTTCCCATGCCTTGCGGGCGTTGAAAGCGCAATATATGGCCATGATGCCCGTAGGGAAGAAGCATAAAACGGTGACTACGGTAGCAAAGAACAGCAGCCCTGACGGCGGCGGAACGGAAGGATCGTGGTCTGCAGGATCATGATCCGCCTTTTCCGGGGCAGGCGCGCCGCTTTTCTGAAAATAGTACCGGAATTTTGGCGGCACGGCATCGTATGTTTCGGTCTGTTCCGGAGCATTCCCTGATGGATTGTCCGTTGCAGCCGGCAGCGAGGCCTTGGGCGAAGGGTGACGCAGTTCCGCCAGACGCCGGCGGAAGAAGCGGCACACGTCGCCGTTTTCGTCGGCACGCTCCCAGTCGGGCATCCCCTTGCACCATATATAGGTGTCGGGACGGATGCCCAAGTCCGCCAGTTCCTCAAGAGTCATCGGGCCGACCTGACGGTCGCCCAACATAGCATAATAAGCCGTAGCCATCAATAATAAGAATGCTGCATTGCTTCGGACAGACCGGCCAAAGCTCCAATGCCGCTAACAGCACTAATAATAAACATGGTAACTAATAGTATTCCCAGCCCGGCAAATATTAGCGAAATAATGGTCATTACTTTGGCACTGGAATTGGCTGCGTCAGCCTCCATGTTGTTGCCCATCTGATACAGGGAGTTGGCCTTATTGGCTTGAACGATGCCTATAATGCTGAATATTACACCGAAACAACTGAATAGACAGTTCAGCACCGTGGACACGATGGCCCATGGCAGCCAGTTGGTGTGCGGACGCACGTTGCCGCCCATGTTCTGCTGATACGGGTTGCCGTATTGCTGCTGGCCGTAGTACTGCTGCTGACCGTAATAAGGCTGCTGGCCATATTGCGGCTGCTGCTGGCCGTAACCCTGCTGCGCCCCGTAGTTGGGCTGCTGGCCGTATTGCGGTTGCTGCGGGCCATACTGCTGTCCGGGCTGGGGCGGTTGCTGAGGTTGCTGCTCGGAGTTGGGAAATATTGAGTCCTGACCCTCGGCGAACAGAGCGGTCAGCTCGGGCATGGACGAGGCCTGAGCCCAGCCGTCCATGCCTTCGCGCCATACGTATGTGTCCGGGGTCATCCCCTGCATCCGCAGCACTTCGCGCGGGTAGGGACCCTTCTGCTGTCCATCGACGATGATGAAATATTGTTCATTCATAGCTTAAGAAGTTATGGTGTCATTGGTTTTTGCCGCAGCAGTTCTTGTACTTCTTGCCCGAACCGCAGGGACACGGATCGTTACGTCCCACCTTGGTCTGAGCCTTTGCGGGCTGGGGCTTCTTGGGTCCCGACGAGTATGTGGCGTTCTTGGCGGCCTCACGCTGGGCGTTCTCGCCCTCGTATGTCTCTCGTGTGGTGCTGTAACCGGCGTATGGGTTATAGCTGCGGGCGCGCTGGGTCGCTACCTCGGCGGCACGTGCAGCCTCCTGAGCCTCGCGGGCCTTCTTGGCCTCCTCGTAGTCGGGAGCCGCAAGGCGTCCGCGCATCAGTGTGCCGACAACCTTGGCGTTCATGTCCCAAAGCATCTTCTTCCACAGCTCGAATGCCTCGATCTTGTAGATCACCAGCGGGTCTTTCTGCTCGTAGGCGGCGTTCTGCACGGAGTGACGGAGCTCGTCCATCTCGCGCAGCTGCTCCTGCCATGCGTGGTCGATGCTGCTCAGCAGCACGGCTTTCTCCCATGCCTTGGTCAGAGGCTTGCACTCGTTGTCGTAGCAGTTCTGCAGGTCTTCGTACACGTTGAACATCCTGCGGCCGTCGGTAACGGGTACTCCTACAGGACCGGAAGCACCGTTCACCTCCACGAAGTCCTTGATGTAAGGCATCGCGGCATGGGCAATCTGCTCCTTGCGGCGTGCCAGCAGTTCCATTGCAGAGTCTGACAGACGGTCGGTCATCTCCTCGGTGCTCATGCGGCTGAAGTCGTACTCCGAGAAGGGCACCTCCATCGAAAGAGTCTTATATACCTCCTGGCTGAAGTCCTCGTAGCTGGAGTAAGATCCGCCGGCGATGTCGCCTGCCAGCTCGTAGACTATGTTGGCGATATCCATGCCGATGCGTTCGCCGCGCAGGGCGTTCTGACGCTTGCCGTACACGCCGTTACGCTGGGCGTTCATCACGTCGTCGTATTCCACCAGACGCTTACGGATACCGAAGTTGTTGTTCTCAACTTTCTTCTGTGCGGTCTCGATGCTCTTGGTGACCATACGGTCCTCGATCATCTCGCCCTCCTTGAAGCCGAGGCGGTCCAGCATCTTCACCACGCGCTCGGAGGCGAACAGACGCATCACGGTGTCCTCGAACGACACGAAGAATACCGAGCTGCCCGGGTCGCCCTGACGTCCGGCACGACCGCGCAGCTGACGGTCCACGCGACGCGACTCGTGGCGCTCCGTACCGATGATGGCCAAACCTCCGGCCTCGCGTACCTCGGGGCTAAGCTTGATATCCGTACCACGGCCGGCCATGTTGGTGGCGATGGTGACGGTGCCTTTCTGACCGGCCTGGGCCACGACGTTGGCCTCCTGCTGGTGCAGCTTGGCGTTCAGCACCTGGTGAGGGATGTGACGCAGCTTAAGCATCTTGGACAGCAACTCGGAAATCTCGACCGAGGTGGTACCCACCAGCACCGGACGGCCCTGGCTCACCATGTCCTCCACTTCCTGGATAATGGCCGCGTATTTCTCCTTCTTGGTGCGGTACACGCGGTCGTTCATGTCGTTGCGTATCACGGGACGGTTGGTCGGGATCTCGATTACCTCCAGCTTATATATGTCGTAGAACTCGCCCGCCTCGGTCATGGCCGTACCGGTCATGCCCGCCAATTTGCGGTACATTCGGAAATAGTTCTGCAGCGTGATGGTTGCGTAGGTCTGTGTGGCGGCCTCAACCTTGACACCCTCCTTGGCCTCGATGGCCTGGTGCAGTCCGTCGGAGTAGCGGCGACCCTCCATGATACGGCCCGTCTGCTCGTCCACAATCTTGATCTTGTTGTCGTCAATCACATATTCCACATCCTTGTCGAACAGGGTGTAGGCTTTCAGCAGCTGGTTGACTGTGTGCACGCGCTCCGACTTGATGGAGTAGTTCTGCAGCAGCGAGTCTTTCTTCTCCTGCTTCTGTTCGGGAGTCAGGTCTTCGTTCTCCACCTCGCTGAGCTGGGCGGCGATGTCGGGCAGGATGAAGAAATCAGGGTCGGTGGTGGTGCCGGTCAGGATGTCGATACCCTTGTCGGTCAGCTCGATGCTGTGGTTTTTCTCGTCGATCACGAAGTACAGGGGCTCTACGGCCTTGGGCATCTCGCGGTTGTTGTCGGCCATGTACTTGGCCTCCACCTTCAGCATCAGGTTCTTGATACCGTCCTCGCTCAGATAGCGGATCAGCGGGCCGTGCTTGGGCAGCGCCTTGTAGACGCGGAACAGCGCCAGACCACCCTCCTCGGTCTCGCCCTTGGAGATCTTGTCCTTGGCTTCGAGAAGAAGCTGCTGGGCCAGCTTGCGCTGTGCGTTCACTATCTTTTCAACATTGGGCTTGAACTCGTTGAACATCTGGTCGTCGCCCTTGGGGATAGGGCCGGATATGATCAGAGGCGTACGGGCATCGTCTATAAGCACGGAGTCCACCTCGTCGACGATGGCGTAGTAATGCTGTTCACGCTGCACCAGGTCCTCCACACGGGTGGCCATGTTATCGCGCAGGTAGTCGAAACCGAACTCATTGTTGGTTCCGAACGTGATGTCGGAGTTATATACGTCGCGGCGCTCCTGGCTGTTGGGCTCGGTCTTGTCGATGCAGCCCACGGTCAGGCCGTGGAACTGATAGAGCGGACCCATCCATTCGGAGTCACGCTTGGCCAGATAGTCGTTGACCGTCACCACGTGCACTCCCTCGCCTGTGAGGGCGTTCAGGAACACGGGCAGCGTTGCCACCAGGGTCTTGCCCTCGCCGGTGGCCATCTCCGCGATGTTGTTCGACACCTTGTTGCCGTTCATCATGCCGTGGAGCACCATGCCGCCTATCAGCTGCACGTCGTAGTGCACCATGTCCCACTTCATCAGGTTGCCGCCGGCCACCCACTGGTTGCGGTATATGGCCTTGTCGCCCTCGATGGTGACGAAATCCTTGCCCTGGGTCGCCAGTTTGCGGTCGGCCTCGGTGGCTGTCACCTCGATGGTCTCGTTCTCGGCGAAACGGCGTGCCGTCTCCTTGACCACGGCGAACACCTCGGGCAATGCCTCGTCAAGATCCTTGGCGTAGTTGGCGAACATGTCCTCGCGGGTCTGGTCTATCTCCTTCCACAGCGGCTCGCGTTTGTCATAGTCCAGAGTCTCGATCTTGGCGCGGAGCTCGTCGATGTGGTCCTTGTACGACTGGGCGTTGCCGCGGATGCGGCCCTTCACGGTCTCGATGCGGCCGCGAAGCTCGTCGTGGCTCAGCGACTGAAGCTCGTTGTAGATAGGTTTGATTTCCTTATTGAGGCGGTTCCACAACGGACGCACGGCGCGCTCCGACTGGTTGCCGAAAAGTTTCTTTAATATACTCATGGTTGTGTCTTTATTCTGATGTTAAATTGAAAATACGTTTTTTTGGTAATCCCAAGGGGATTTTTTTGGTTATTTTTGCAGCGGTATGGACCGTGCGCGGGTGCCGTTTGGCGAGCGTATTCTCAATATGTCGGTCAGGGTGGGGGCCAGGGCGGCCGCTTCCACGGGAGTGTCTATTTTCTGGGCGGGGATGCCGGGCGTCATGATGAACGCGGGGGTCATCACGGGCATCTGGCGCACCGGTTTCTGGTGCGAGGCCACGGGAGCGTCCTCGTCCACCACGCTCCATCCGGGAGCCAGGCGGATTATGACGTCGCCGCCGTGTTTGGGGTCGTAGCCGAGGTTCAGCGCGTCGGTCTCAGGCGACGAGGGGGACAGAATCTCGCGGCGCGTGAAAGTCTGCTCCACACCGCTCATCTGGGCCAGGAACTGGCGTGCCTCGTCGGCGATGGTGACGGGGTCGAGGTTGCGTGCCTCGATGCTCTTGGAGTCAAGGTAGACGTTGCCGTTGCGTATCGAAGCGATATAGTCGCCGATGCCGTGGCGTGCAACGAGGTATGAGTTAAGCAGCGAGCGTGCGCGGCGCACGGAGAATTCGCCGCCGGGAATGCGGAACCGTTTGTCCTCGGTGGCCGTGGCGTCGTAATATCCGGTGGATGTAAGCCATATCAGGGCGTTCTCCTTGCCGCAGTATTTGTCCACGGCTTCGATAATGCGTCCTATCTGGGCGTCGAGCCGGATGCAGGCGTCGGTGCTTTCCACTGTGCCGGTGCCGAGCGAATACTTGTAGGGAGCCACCGTGTACGCCACATTGATCATGCCCTGGGCGGCAGGATCGGCCGGCATCTGGCTGATCAGTTCCACGGCCATGTCGGTCACGGCACGGTTGCCGGCTGGCGAGAGCCCGAACTTGCGGTAGGCGTCGCGGTCGCGCGAGGTGAATTTATAATCGAAAGCGGGTCCCTTGGCCAGATTGGTGCAGAGTCGCGCCGTGGCAGGCAGGGGACGCCATTTCACAGTGTCTATCTGATGAGCCGGAGCCGTGCGGGAGTTGACCCGTTTCGTGGCGTTGTTCAGAAGGCCGTAGTACGACGAAGTGGCCCACAGTCCGGACGTGTTGTTGAGCCACACGGCGTTGGTGGCCGCATGGCCGGCCAGTATCACCGCCTGCTGCGGGTCGGCCGCCACGGAGTATATCACGGCTTTGCCGTCGGAGGCTATTGCCAGTTCGTCGGCTATGGTGGATAGGCGCAGACCTTCGGGCGTGAACGAATCGTTGGATATGGAACCGTTCGACATGGGCCGGGCCAACGGGGGGCGCATGGTCTGCGATTCGGGGTCGAACACCAATGCCGTCGGCACGCCGGTATGGGCCGGCCATGAACCTGTCATGACGGCTGCGGTGCCGCTTGACGCGTCAAGGCCCGGTGTCTTGAAATCGACGTCGCGCAGGTACGCGCCATCGCGCATCAGCACCTTGAACCCCTTCTCGCCGAAAAGGCTCTGCAGCTGGTCTATCTGGTCGGTGCGCAACTGGTCCACGACTATTCCCACCACCAGCCGCGGCGTCGCGCCGCTGACCTCGAGGGAAACAGTTCCCGCCAATGCTGCCAGACCCAACAGTCCGGTTGTCGCTAACCTGTACATCTTTTTATATCGATTGCCGAAGTGTGAATCAGCGTTTCCGTTTCGTCGGTTGCCGCTTCGGCTTGGTTGTCTTATTATGTATCTTACTATTAATATTATAACTCTGTTTATAGTCTAATATTGCATAGACTATGGAGAGAGCGAGTGTGGCGCCCATCAGCGGGAAGAAGGCCGGGTTGGCCGACTGCAGCTGGAAGGGCCAGATTATAAGCAGGATTCCGAGCACCACGATATTGTACCACGCCATGATGTTGACGGGCCAGTGGGCACGGGGCCACCATACACACACGGCCACTATCAGCTGCAGCGGATTGAGCCAGAGCAACAGCATGTTGGGACTCGTGGCTTCGTGGTCCGAGGCGAACACCAAGAATGCGATGATGCATCCTCCCAATCCTATAATGGCGAACCACAGGCAGTACAGCCAGCGCAGGATCCTTCGTTTCCATGCCATGAACACGGAGAACGCCGCCATAAGTATGAAACAAATAGCGCTCCAAAAATTCGGAGTCAGATACCAGGGCGTCGCAGGCAGGGTGGCGTGTCCGCTGTCAGGCATGAGCTGGCGTGTGTCGCTCACCAGCCGGCGCCCGTCGCTGAGGGTGGCCTGGGCGTAACGGTCGGACATCACCGTAGGCACGAACATCTCCTCGTTGGCCCTCAATTCCCGGTCCAGGCCGGAGCCGAGCGCCAGGTCGATGCCGAACTGATACCAGGGATAGTCGCGATGGAACGCCCGCATCTCACGGCGGAACGTGCCGTAGGCTATCGTGTCGGGGAATATCAGCCGTGCGTCGGTGGCCTGGGCCAGTCGGTCGGTGATGCGGGTGGCGCAGTTGTCCTTCACGTAGTTGTAGCGGTACGTGCGGTTCTGAGGCAATGCCTCGGTCTGAAGCAGCGAGCGCAGTTTCCACGCCTCGTCCTGCGTCAGGTTCAGGTCCTGTTCCAGCACCTTGCGCCCCTCCGACAGATATTCGGGCATGAACCACATGGTGGGATAGCCGACAAGCATATAGTCGGTCTCGCCCTTCACGAAACGGTACACGAAATTAGGCTCGTCGAAGTCGAACACGCCGTAATTCCATACCGAATCCACCTCGGCGCCGCGTATGCGGATGGCGCTGTGGCCGCACAGCTGGTACACCTCCGGGCCGGGCCATGCCGTGAGCAGACTTACAACGATGGAATCCCGTTTCTGCGTCGCCACCGTGGGAAACGCAAGAAACAGGATTACCAGTGTCGTCAATATGTGTCTGATCGATATTCGCAATTGTCTGATCAAAATTTGCAATTATCTGATCAATATTCGCAATTGTTCGGGAATCTCGGGAACGGAATCACGTCGCGGATGTTCTGCATACCGGTCACGAACAGCACGAGGCGCTCGAAGCCGAGACCGAAGCCGGAGTGGGGCACCGAGCCGTAACGGCGCGTGTCAAGATACCAGTCCATGCCGGTGAGACCTAACTCCTCGATGCGTGCGTTGAGCTTATCGAAGCTCTCCTCGCGCTGCGAGCCGCCGATGATCTCGCCGATTTTCGGGAACAGCACGTCCATGGCGCGTACGGTCTTGCCGTCGTCGTTCAGCTTCATGTAGAAGGCCTTGATCTCCTTCGGATAGTCGGTCAGGATGACAGGACGCTTGAAGTGCTCCTCCACCAGGAAACGCTCGTGCTCCGATGCAAGGTCCACGCCCCAGTAAACGGGGAACTCGAACTTCTTGCCGCTCTCCTCCAGAATCTTGATTCCTTCGGTGTAGGGGAGACGCACGAAGTCGTTCTTCACCACGAAGTGCAGACGGTCTATCAGTTCCTTGTCGAAGTGCTCGTTCAGGAAGGCGATGTCGTCGGCGCAATGCTCCAGGGCGTAGTTGATGCAGTATTTGATGAATTCCTCGGCGAGGTCCATGTTGTCCTCGATCTCGTAGAAAGCCATCTCAGGCTCGATCATCCAGAACTCGGAGAGGTGGCGGGGCGTATTGGAGTTTTCGGCGCGGAACGTCGGGCCGAAGGTGTAGATGCAACCCAATGCCGTGGCGCCGAGCTCACCCTCCAGCTGACCGGATACAGTCAGCGACGCCATCTTGCCGAAGAAGTCCTGTGAATAGTCCACTTGACCATCCTCTGTCTTGGGCAGATCGTTCAGCGGCAGGGTGGTTACCTGGAACTGGGCGCCGGCACCCTCGCAGTCGGAGGCCGTGATCAGCGGAGTGTGGAAGTAATAAAATCCCTTGTCGTTGAAGAACTGATGCACGGCGAAAGCCAGCGCGTGGCGTATGCGCAACACGGCGCCGAACGTGTTGGTGCGGGGACGCAGGTGAGCCTTCTCGCGCAGGAATTCCAGCGTGTGACCCTTCTTCTGCAGGGGATATGTGGCGGGGTCGGCGGTGCCGTACAGTTCGAACTCGTCGGCCTGTACCTCGACGCTCTGGCCTTTGCCGGCACTGGGTGTCAGCACACCCTGCACATGGATGGAGCTGCCGGTGGTGATGGCCTTCAGGTCGTCCTCCGGCGTCTTCGACAGGTCGAACACTATCTGCAGGTTGTTGATGGTGCTGCCGTCGTTCAGGGCCACGAACTGCACGTTCTTGTTGCCGCGGCGGGTGCGCACCCAACCCTTTACGTCTACTTTCTTGCCCTCGTATTCAGAGGCGTTGGCAAGCAGTTCCTTTATTGTTGTTCTGCGAATCTTTTCCATTGCAAATTATTAGGAGTACTCTTATTCAAAAGCACCCTGACGCAGGATGTTGACTTCTTCCTGGGTCAGGAAGCGCCAGCGTCCGCGAGGCAGGTTTTTCTTTGTGAGACCGGCGAAGTACACGCGGTCGAGTTTGGTGACGCGGTAACCGAGGTGCTCGAATATGCGGCGCACGATGCGGTTGCGGCCCGAGTGGATCTCGATGCCGGCCTGGTTGC
>ERZ836877.2478-NODE-2478-length-23795-cov-32.916933_pt1 | contig 23795 bp, 17 predicted proteins | sample MGYA00519469_ERZ836877 | MGnify/ENA primary metagenome ERZ836877 (study PRJEB31850, sample SAMEA3708809) | human gut metagenome | biome: human gut; feature: human-associated habitat; material: faeces | place: China | collected 2014 ... | reverse complement strand
CCTTCTTCTCCACGGTGACGCCGGGCCAGTTGCCCACGAACTGGTTGGAACCGGTGAGGGCATTGAACAGTGTCGTTTTGCCGCTGTTGGGGTTGCCCGCAAGGGCAATTCTGATATCCATGATACGCTCCTTCTGTTAGCTTCCGCTAACGTTTTATCAAAATCGGGGCTTGCGTCCCTATGATTTACTGGGGTCTTACTGGATCTCGATCATTTCGGCGTCGGCCTTACGGATCGACAGCTCATAGCCGCGGACGTTGACTTCCACCGGATCGCCCAGCGGAGCAACCTTCCGCACGTAAACGGTGACGCCCTTGGTAATGCCCATGTCCATGATTCTGCGCTTGACAGCGCCCTCGCCGTGGAGCTTCACCACAGTAACGGTCTCGCCGACCTTGGCCTGCTTCAGTGTTTTCATACCGATTCCTCCTTTTTTCCTCGTTAAACCATAATTTTCTGCGCCATTTCCTGGCTGATGGCTATCCGGGACTCCTTCACCTTGACGATGACGTTGCCGCCCATCGTATTGATGACCGACACCACCCCGCCGACGACGAAGCCCAGATTCTCCAGATGCTGTTTGACTTCCGGCTTTCCGCCGATTCGCTTGATGACGTATTCCTCGCCGGTATCCGCAACCGTAAGCGGCATGGAGAACACCTTCTTTTTCTGAACTTTTAGATTAGCAAAAGCTAACCTAAAGGCGCTAATATAGGTTAGCTCTCGCTAACCTCCTGTATAATAGCCCACCTTAAACAATTTGTCAAGTGATTTTTAAGGATTTTTTCATTTTGTCAAAGTATGACAAATCCTGCCGGAAAACGCCAATAGAAACCGGTCAGAATGCGATATTGCTATGGGCGGTTTTCCCACAGAGAAAACCGCCCGCAACTCTATCACGATCTGTCATGAATGAATTGGAGCATACAGTCTTTCAGGCTCTGCATACTGTCCGTCAGCTTCATTCTGCGGCTGGTGCCCATGCCCAGCTCCCGCAGCCTTGGCGGGTCCACGGGGACGCACAGCACATCGTCCGTCCTACCCCGGATCATCAGCTCCGTCATCATGGTGACGCCCAGCCCGTGTCCCACCATCCGGATAACCGTCTCGTCGTCCACCCGGGAAACGCTGGCGTTGAGCTTCACGCCCACGGAGTCCATGGCCGCATTGACGTCAATGTCAAATCTGCCGTAGGGCATCAGAAATTCCTGCCCGGAAAATTCCTCCAGCGGGAAGGTTGTGCGGCCGTTGAGGGGGTAGTCCTTGGGGAGGATCGCATACATTTTTTCATTGTACAGGGGCGTCCAGTCGCAGAAGCTGTAGTTCTGCCGGCTGGCAAAAATCACGTCGGTCTGGCCGCTTTCCAGCAGCTCGTAGGGTTCCAGGGCGTTATCCACCATCCGGAGATCCACGCTGACCTCCGGGCAGACGCGCTTGTAGCGGTAAAGCAGCTCCGGCATCCAGTGCATGGCGATGCTGGCGTAGGCCGCAATGCGGATGACCTCCTTTTTCTGCTCGGAAATGGCGTTGATCTGGTTTTCCAGGTTGGCATTGGCCTGTAAAAATTCCCGGATGGCGGGCATGAGCTGCCGCCCCTGAGGGCTGAGCTGGATGCCGTTGTGGTCACGCTGCAACAGGGAAAAGCCAACCTCCCGCTCCAGGGCGTCCATCATGTGGGTCAGTCCCGACTGGGTGTAGCCCACCACCTCCGACGCTTTGGTGAAGCTGCCAAGGTCGATTGCCGTCATCAGAATTTCCAGTTTCTTGCTGTCCATAGACCGCACTCCATTTCATATCTATTACATTTTCTAATACCCCTATTATAAACATGGACTTCTCAGAATGCAAGGGAAATGTTAGAATATCGTCAAACAGAAGGAGGCAGAATAAAATGCAGAAACATCTTACATTCAAGCAGAAGATTCTGGTGGCCGGAACGCTGTTCGGCATGTTCTTCGGTGCCGGCAATCTGATTTTCCCCGTTCATCTCGGTCAGCTGGCCGGACGGAACGTCCTTCCCGCCATGATCGGCTTTATCATCACGGCTGTCGGTATTCCGATCATGGGCGTAGCCGCCATCGGCAACACCCACTCCGACGGCTTGCAGCAGCTGTCCAACAAGGTCGGCAAGGGCTACGGCTACGTCTTCTCCTGCCTGCTCTACCTGACCATCGGCCCCGGCTTCGCCATCCCCAGATGCGCGACCACCTCTTTCACCGTAGGCGTTGCCCCCATGCTGGGTGCGGGCGCGTCCGAGTCCATTGCGCTGCTGATCTTCTCCGTGATCTTCTTCGCCATCGTGCTGATTTTGTCCCTGCGCCCCGGCGAGATCACCGTCTGGATTGGTAAGGTCATCACCCCCATCTTTCTGGTCTTCCTCGCCATTCTGGTGGTGACGGCGCTGATCAATCCCTCCACCTCCGTTTCCGACGTGGAGCCTGCCGCCGGTTATCAGACCGGGGCGCTTTCTCTGGGCTTCATTGAGGGCTATAACACCATGGACGCCATTGCCGGTCTGGCCTTCGGCATCGTGGTCATCGACATCATCCGCTCCATGGGCGTCACCGACGATTCCGACGTGGCAAAGGACGTTCTGTCCTCCGGACTGCTCACCAGCATCCCCATGATCGTGATCTACGTTACCACCATTCTCATGGGCACCCAGTCCAGAGGTCTGTTTGAGACCTCCGAAAACGGCGGCATCGCCCTGGCGCAGATCTCCGGCCACTACCTGGGACGGGCGGGCAGTCTCGTTCTGGCAGTCACCATCACCTGCGCCTGCCTGAAAACCGCCATTGGTCTCGTCACCAGCTGCTCGGACGCTTTCTCCCGCATGTTCCCCAAGGGACTTTCCTACCGCGCCTGGGCGGTGATATTTACCGTACTTTCCTTCCTGATCTCCAATTTCGGTCTGTCCAAGATCATCAGCTATTCCCTGCCGCTGCTGCTGTTCCTGTACCCGCTGGCAATCACCCTGATTCTGCTGGCGCTGTTCGGGAATCTGTTCCATCACGACCGGGCTGTCTACGTCAGCGTCACGGCCTTCACCTGCGTGGCTGCCCTGTTCGATCTTGCCAAGGCGCTGCCCGCGAATCTGAAAACCGCCCTTCATCTGGACGGCGCGGTCGGCCTTGCGGAGAAGATTCTCCCCTTCTTCGACATCAGCCTCGGCTGGGTTCTCCCCGCCTTTGTGGGTCTCGTTCTGGGGCTGATCATTCACTTTGCGAAAAAGCAGAAGGTTGCCTGATACTTACATATAAGACGTGCCGGAGCTTTCCGCTCCGGCACATTTTTTCAACTTTCAGTGTGCAAACTGGCTCTGATACAATTTGGCATAGAAGCCGTTCTTGGCAAGCAGTTCCTCGTGCTTGCCCTGCTCCACGATGTGGCCGTCCCGCATGACGAGGATCATATCCGCTTCCCGGATGGTGGACAGGCGGTGAGCGACGATGAAGCTGGTGCGCCCGCGCATCATGGTGTCGAACGCCTTCTGAATCTTGATCTCCGTCCGGGTATCGATGGAGGAAGTCGCCTCGTCCAGAAACAGCATGGGCGGCAGGCACAGCATCACCCGGGCAATGCACAGCAGCTGCTTCTGTCCCTGAGAAAGGCTACCGCCGGACTCGCCGATAACGGTATCATAACCCTGAGGCAGACGCATGATGAAGCTGTGGGCGTGCGCCTGCTTCGCGGCGGCGATGATTTCTTCCTCAGTCGCCTCCGGCTTGCCCATGGCGATGTTCTCCCGGATCGTCCCTGCTTTCAGCCATGTGTCCTGAAGCACCATGCCCACGCTCCTGCGCAGCTCGCCCCGGTTCATTTTCTGGGTATTGACCCCGTCGAGAAGGATTTCGCCCCCGTCCGGGTCGTAAAACCGCATGAGAAGGTTGATAAAGGTAGTCTTTCCGCAGCCCGTGGGGCCGACGATGGCCACCCGCTGGCCGGGCTTGACGGACAGGTTGAAGTCCCCGATCAAGGGCTTGTCCGGCGTGTAAGAGAAGCGAAGGTCCTTGATCTCCACCGCGCCCTCCACCTTTTCCGGACGTTCCGGATGCTCCGGCTCCGGCGTCCGCGCCGGGGCTTCGATCAGCTCGAACACCCGTCCTGCGCAGGCCAACGCGTTCTGCAGCTCCGTCACCACGCCGGAGATCTCGTTAAAGGGCTTGGTGTACTGGTTGGCGTAGTTCAGGAAGCTGGTGAGGTTGCCCACGGTGATGCCGCCGGAAATGGCGATCAGCGCACCGCTCAGGCCCACGCCCGCATACACCACGGAGTTGACGAACCGGGTACTGGGGTTCACCAGAGACGAGAAGAAAATTGCCCGCAGAGACGCCTTTTGCAGCCGTCCGTTGATCTCGTCGAACTGCTCCATGGACGCCTTCTCATGGCCGAAGGCCTGCACCACCTTGATATTGCCGATGGTCTCGTCGATCAGGCCGGTCTGCTCGCCCCGGGTAACGGACTGGAGCTTGAACATGGAATACGTCCGTGTCGCAATGAAATTCGCCACCAGCAGCGACAGCGGCGTAATGCAGACCACCACCAGGGCAATGCCCCAGTGAATGCGAACCATGAAAACAAGCGTTCCCAGAATGGTCATCACGCCGGTAAACAGCTGGGTAAAACCCATGAGCAGTCCGTCGGCGAAGGTGTCCACGTCAGCCGTCACCCGGCTGACCACATCGCCCTGAGGCTGTTTATCAAGATAGGAAAGGGGCAGCACCTGAATATGCCGGAAGGCTTCGTTCCGGATGTCCCGGGTGACGCCGTAGGTCATGTGGTTGTTGATCTGATTCATGAGCCACTGCGCCAGCGCCGCCACGGCGGCGCAAATCGCCACGTTGCGCAGATAGCCCCACATGGCGGTAAAATCCACCCGTCCGGCATCGATAATGCAGTCAATGGCATTTCCCACCAGAATGGGGATATATAAACTCATGACCACGTACAGCGTCGCCAGCAGCAGCGACGCGACCAACCCCACCCAATAGCGCCGGATGCGGCGCAGTACCTTCCGCAGAATTGCCATCTGATTAGCCATTTTGCACCGCCTCCTTGGGGAACTGGGAATAGTAGATCTCCTGATAAACCGGGCAGGATTCCAGAAGCTCATCGTGGGTACCCTTGCCCGCCAGAACGCCGTCGTCCAGCACCAGAATTTCATCCGCATACCGCACGGATGCCGCTCTCTGGGAGACGATGAAGGTCGTCGGCGGATCATCCATTCTGCGGATGGCCATACGAAGACCCGCGTCGGTGGCATAGTCCAGTGCGGACGCGCTGTCGTCCAGAATCAGGATGCGGGGCTTCCGCACCAGAGCACGGGCAATGGTGAGACGCTGGCGCTGACCGCCGGAGAAGTTGACGCCCCCCTGTTCCACGGGTGCGTCCAGTCCGTTTTCCTTGCCCTCGACCACTTCTTTCGCCTGTGCAACGGTCAGCGCTTCCCACAGATCACTGTCTGTGGCGCTGGCGTTGCCCCAGAGCAGATTCTGCCGGATAGTGCCCTTGAACAGCACCGCCTTCTGGGGAACAACGCCAATGGCCTGCCGCAGGGACGTCAGGTCATACGCCGCCGTCTCCACGCCGTCCAGCAGCACCTTTCCTCCAGCCGCGTCATAGAGCCTCGGAATCAGATTCACCAGCGTCGTCTTGCCGGAACCGGTGCCGCCGATGATGCCGATGGTCTGCCCCGGCCGGGCGGTGAAGGTAATGTGCTCCAGAGAGGGATTTCCCGCACCGTCATACCGGGCGGTCACGTCCTGAAATTCCACCTGTCCCTTCAGATCCGCAGCCGTGCGGGTGCCGTTTTCCTGACCCGGTTCCAAATCCAGCACAGACGCCACCCGGTTCCCGCAGGCGACAGCCTTGGTGATGGTGATGATCAGGTTTGCCATCTTGATCAGCTCCACCAGAATCTGGGACATATAATTGTAGAGGGCAATGACCAGTCCCTGTGTCAGCACGCCGCTTTCCACCTTCAACGCGCCCACATGCACCAGCAGCACCACCGCCAGATTGATGACCACGTAGGTCACGGGATTCATCAGGGCGGAAATCCGTCCTGCGGACATCTGCTTACGGGTCATGTCCTCCGTTTTTTCCTCAAAGGACGTAACCTCCGCGTCCTCCTTGCAGAAAGCCCGCAGCACCCGAACGCCCGTCAGATTCTGCCGGGACGCGGAGGTCACGCTGTCAAGGGACGCCTGCACCCGCCTGTACATGGGCATGGTGATCAGCATAATGCCGAAAACGATGATGCACAGCACCGGAATGACCCCGGCGAACACCAGCGCCGCCTGAAAATCGATGGTAAAAGCCATGACCATGGCGCCGAACACCACGAATGGCGAGCGCAGCAGCAGCCGCAGCGTCAGGTTCACGCCGTTCTGCACCTGATTGATGTCGGAGGTCATCCGGGTGATCATGGTGGATGCGCCCAGCTTATCGACCTGACTGTAGCTTAAGTTCAGAATATGCTCCAGCACCGTATGCCGCAGCCGTGTGGAAAAGCCCACCGCCGCCACAGCAGAAAAATACTGCGCTGTCACCGAACTGGCAAGCCCCACGACGCCCAGTCCGATCATGACGGCGCACATTTTCACAATGTAGCCCCGGTCGCCGCTGCCGATGCCCTGATCCACGATACTGGCCACAACCAGCGGCACCAGCAGCTCAAACGTGGCCTCCAGCAGCTTGAACAGCGGCCCAAGGACACATTCTTTTTCATAGCCCTTCAGATATTTGAGAAGTTTTTTCATACGCTCACCTCATAACGGCGTCATTATAACACCCTTCTTGCCGGAAAGCAATGTCGTGTCGCATAAAACGGGGCGATTTGTCAGCGCCGTTCCCCACCTACGCCGCGGAAATCGGTGGTTTGCCTGAAAAAGCAGTTGACAATTTCGCAGATTCTGGATATAATGAGTTGACTAAAGAAATGCTAGTGTAGCACAGTCGGTAGTGCATCTCACTCGTAATGAGAAGGTCGCCTGTTCGAGTCAGGTCACTAGCTCCAGAAAAACCGCCGCTTTTATGAGAAAGCGGCGGTTTTCTTGTGTAAAAAGTTACGCAGCTCTTTCGGCCATAGATTTTATCCCGTCATTTTTCCGTCAATAACAAATTCAACCCGTACAGCAGCAAAAATGTGTCCGAATTTTTTATGCTTTTTCTCTCAGCAGTCTGGGTTTTGGCATCAGGATATCATCAAGCATTTCCGACGGTCGAGCCTGCGCTTCTTTCATGAGAGAGACCTCCTCATTATCGTAGTTGTGTGGTCGGCAAACCACTTCTGCTATAATGGGGAGTTTTTTCCCTGTCCGCTTTACTCCTCGCTGGAAGCTATTCTTTTGCCCCCGGCATAGCTGGGGGTTAACTTTGGTCAACCAAGACGATAGCGCTGTCCGCATTATGCGAACAGCGCTATCATCATGTTTATTACCATCAGAACCGTCAGAACGATCACACCGGCACTGAAAAAGAAGCATTTCAGGCACCGGCGGTCGATCCACTCGCTCTGGATGTACGCCCGGACACGGGCACGGTTGGCGATCAGAATTGCCACCGCCGCCGCGAAAAATCCGGTAAAAACCGTCGGCTCGATCACCGACGCCGCCACTTCCGGAAGATTTGCCGTCAGACGGCTCAGAAGGTCTGCCAGCACCAGATTGTTGAAGATATGGAGCACCATGGACCAGCCGACGGAATACTCCACCGCCACATATCCCAGCACCAGTCCCACCAGAAACGCGTAGGGCGTTTGCAGCAGGTTCCCGTGGAACAGCCCGAACAGGAACGCGGAACCCAAGATGGCAAACCGCTTGCCGTAGGGCCGCAGCGACCGCAGGACGAAGCCCCGGAAGATCAGCTCCTCCGAAATGGGTGCCAGAAACGATGCGTACAGGAACATGCTGACGGTGTCCGAGCTGCCGGAAACGGCGTCCAGCGTCCCGGTGGCAGATCGGCCGAAGCAGTTCATCACCAGCTCAAGAAGATTGATCCAGACAAAATTTACCATCTGCGTTCCGGCGCACAGGCACACCATGCACAGCAAAGCTCCCGGTTTCATGGGTTTTTTCCGTCTCAGCACTTCCCCGCCCCAGAATTCTCTGCCCTTCCATGCGTACAGGATCACCAGAGCGACGGCCACGGCGGCGATGTACCCCCATGCGTTTCCGGTCAGAGCGGACACGTCCGGGACATACTGATCGTTTCCCTCTATGAAAGCATTCAGGTATCCCGCGATCACATCCCGCAGCATCGCCACGGAAACCAGAATGTTCATCAGGACATAGTATCCCACCAGCGTCCAGCCAACGGGGCTGAAACGCTTACGGAGCCATTTGTTGATCTGTTTCTCGTTCATAGTTTTCCTCCATAATGATTGTCTCCGCCGTCATAATGCCGTCGATGGCCGCGGACATGATGCCCCCGGCGTAGCCCGCGCCCTCTCCCGTGGGGTACAGCCCCCGAAGGGAAGACTGCCGGGAGGAATCCCGGATAATTCGCACCGGGGAAGAACTGCGGGTCTCCGGCGCGGTCATCACCGCGTCCGGGTCTGCAAAGCCTTTCAGCTTCCCGTCCAGCCGGGGCAGCGCCTGGGCAATGGCATCGGTGATCTTCCCGGGAAGCACGTCGTGCAGGTCGCACCAGGTCACCCCCGGGCGGTAAGTCGGCGTTACCCGTCCCGCACCGTCACTGGGTCTTCCGGCGAGGAAATCCCCCACTCTTTGCGCCGGGGCGCGGTAGCTGCCACTGACGCGGTAGGCGTTTTCCTCAATCTCCCGCTGCCAGCGCATTCCGCCGAGGTTGCCCTCGTAGGGGGAATCAGCGGGATTCACCGTCACCAGCAGTGCCGCGTTGGCGTTTTCTCCGTCCCGGTCGGCATAGCTCATGCCGTTGGTGACCACCCGGCCTTCCTCGCTGGCCGCCGCCACCACATATCCGCCCGGGCACATGCAGAAGGTGTACACCGTCTCCCCATCCAGATGCTCCACCAGCTTATAATCCGCCGGGGGCAGGGCGGGATTTTCGCCGCCGTACTGGGCAACGTCGATGTTCCGCTGCCGGTGCTCGATGCGCACGCCCATGGCGAAGGGCTTCGGCTCCATGGGAACGCCGGAAGCGTCCAGCATTTCAAAGGTGTCCCGGGCGCTGTGTCCGATGGCCAGCACCGCCCGGTCGCAGGGAATGACCGTCCCGTCGGCGATTTTCAGCCCGGTCAGGCGTCCGTTCTCCGTACACAGGCCGGTGACCTGCGTGTTGAACCGCACCTCGCCTCCCAGAGAGATGATGCGTTTGCGCAGATTCTGCACCACGGTCAGCAGCACGTCGGTGCCTACGTGGGGCTTGGCGTCATAGAGAATATCCTCCCTTCCCCCAGCCGCCACGAACTGTTCCAGAATCCAGCCGATTCTGGGGTTGTTGACCCCGGTGTTCAGCTTGCCGTCGGAAAACGTTCCCGCGCCGCCCTCGCCGAACTGGACGTTGCTTTTCGTGTCCAGCTCGCCCGTTTGGAAGAATTTTTCCACCTTCTCGTGGCGGGACGCGGCATCCTCTCCCCGTTCCAGCACCAGCGGCTTCCAGCCCGCCAGCGCCAGAATCAGCGCGGCAAACATCCCTCCGGGGCCGAAGCCCACCACCACCGGGCGTTTCTCCGGCGCTTTGGCGGATTTGGGTGGACGATAACGGGTCGCCGGGGCGATGGATGCCCGCTTGCAGCCGCTTTGTTTCAGAATTTTCTTTTCGCTGCCATCCACCGTCACGTCGATGGTGTAAATCATGCGCACGTTGGGCTTCTTCCGTGCGTCCACACTCCGCCGGACGATCCGCACGCCGCGGATTTTGGAGTTGGGGACGCGCAGCATCCGCGCCGCCTCAAAGGGAAGCTGGTGGGCGCTGTGTTCCGGCGGCAGGGAAATATCGCTCAAACGGATCATGTGTCGTTCCTCCCGGCGCTCTGTCCGGCCAGACGGCCGGAGCTCCACGCCCACTGTAAATTATAGCCGCCGCAGTCGCCGTCAATGTCTAAGACCTCTCCGCAGGCGTAAAGCCCCGGAACGAGGCGGCTTTCCATGGTCGTTTCATCAAATTCCGACGTGAGAATGCCCCCCGCCGTCACCTGTGCGCTGTCCATGCCCATAGGTTCGGTCAGATGTACAGTGAGCGCCTTCGCCCCGTGGGCGGCCTGACGCAGCTCCTGGTCGGAAAGGTCGGAAACCGCCCCGCCCGCGGAAATCCCCGCCGTCTGGGTCAGCACCCGGCCAAGGCGGTTGTGGAGGATTCCCGTGAACAGCTCCGAGACGGGAAGATTGGTATTTCTGCGCCGTTTCAGCTCAGATATCAGGGCGTCCTCCGCCATATCCGGCAGGAAATCCAGCCGGCAAAGCCACTCGCCGCCGCCCTGACAGACGTCCCGGGACACCTCGAAAATCACCGGCCCACTGAGACCGTACTGGGTAAATTGCAGCTCCCCCGTGCTTTCGGAAAACTGCTTTCCGTCGTGTAGAATGACCGCATGGCAGTTGGCGCGGACGCCTTTCAGGCTCGTAACCGCGTTCCAGCTGCTTTTCAGCTGCACCAGCGCCGGACGAAGCCGGGTGCAGCTGTGGCCAAAGCTTCGCAGAATTTGATAGCCGGACATGCTGCCCCCCAGCTTCGTCCCCGCAAGGCCACCGCAGGCGACAATGAGCCTGTCGCATTCCACCGTCTCGTCCCCGGAGATGATGCGGAAGCCGGAAGCCGTTTTTTTCACTTTTTCCGCTTCAAATCCCAGCTTTACCGTGATATTCGGCTTTTCCAGAGCAAACCGCAGCACATCCACCACGGAATTTGCCTGATCGGAATAGGGATACACCCGCCCGGAATCCTCCGCCACGGTGAGCAGTCCCAGACTCCGGAACCACTCCAGCACCGCCGTGGGCGAAAACTGCCTCAGCGCATAGTCGGCAAACCCCGGATTTTCCCCGTGGTAGCCGCCGGATGTCCCGTGGAGATTGGATAAATTGCAGCGCCCGTTGCCGGTGGCCTGAAGCTTGCGCCCGACCCTCGCCTGCCGCTCCATGAGGACGACCTGCCCGCTTTCGTTTTCCGCCGCAGCCAGCGCCGCCGCCATTCCCGACGCCCCCGCGCCGATGATTCCTGTCACCATGTCCGATTCCTTTCCGCCCCATAGCGTTCTTTTCCCCTATTATACTCTACCCGCCGCCGTTATACAAGAAAAACTTCTTTCCACATGGCAAAAGTTGTGGTATAGTACCATTGGTGATCGCATGGAACGAAGCAACATTGAAAAAATCGCCCAGTCCGCCGAGGATCGGCTGCTTCTGGCGAAGCTCTGGGACAAAATTAACGCGGGAATGCGGAAGAATATCCCCGCCGCCACCTGCTTTCTCTCCCCCCGGGAGCTGGAAATGGCAAAATATCTCTTCGGCGAGCAGGAAAGTCTGTACGCCTTCGGCGGCTACGAGGACGCGGAACGAAAAATGCTGATTTTTCTGCCGGACTATCTGGACGAAGCCAGTCTCTACGGCGAAGACAGCCCCTGCGTGTGTCTGCGCGCCGCGTTCTTTCAGGGGGACAGCCCCAGCCACCGGGACTTTCTGGGGGCGCTGATGGGCGCGGGCGTCGGCCGGGAGACGGTGGGCGATATCTGCGTGGACAAGGGCAGCTGCGACTTTTTCGTTATGTCGGAGATTGCCCCCTATTTATTGCAGACCTTCACCTCCGCCGGACGGACGAAGCTGCATTTGAGCCAAATTCCCCTTTCGGACGTCCACATCCCGGAGCCGGAAATCAAGGAGATCCGGGACACGCTGGCGTCGTTACGGCTGGACAGCGTCGTATCCTCCGGCTTTCGCATCGGGCGGAGTCTCGCCGCCCAATACGTGAGCGCCGGAAAAGCCGCCATTGACGGCCTACCCTGCGAGAAGCCGGACAAGTCCGTCCCGGAGGGCGCGAAAATCTCCGTCCGGGGGCTGGGAAAAATCAAGCTTGCGGCCATCAACGGCCGGACAAAAAAGGACAGAATTTCGGTGGTCATCCACCGGTATGTGTGAGGTTTTACAAATAATATGAAAATGGACGAAGTGATCGCCAGAATCAACGTTCTGGCAAAGAAAGCAAAAGCCGAGGGTCTGACCCCCGAGGAACTGACAGAGCGAGACAAGCTGCGGCGAATCTACATTGATTCCGTCAAGGCCAATCTGGTGGGTCAGCTGGAAAACACCTACATCATCGGCCCCGACGGTGTCAAGCGGAAGGTAGAGAAGAAATCCTGAACGGCGTGGCTAAAGCCATGCCGTTTTCCAACAGTGGAGCAGACTGCGTTATTCCGGGACAGTTTTTCCACTTCCCTTTCTCCCAAAAGTCTGCTATACTGTAAGAAACGTACTTTCAGGAGGCAGTATATGGAATTTCTGCCCATTACCAGACGGGAAATGCTTGACCGCGGGTGGGACACCTGCGATTTTGTGTACATCATCGGCGACGCCTACGTCGATCACCCGTCCTTCGGCCATGCCATTATCAGCCGGGTTCTGGAAAGCCACGGCTACAATGTGGGCATCATCTCTCAGCCGGATTGGAAAAATCCCAAATCCATCGACGTTTTCGGCCGTCCCCGGCTGGGGTTTCTGGTCTCTGGCGGCAATATGGACTCCATGGTCAACCACTATTCCGTCACCAAGCACCACCGGAAAACCGACGCCTTCACCCCCGGCGGCATCATGGGCAAGCGCCCCGACTATGCCACTACGGTCTACTGCAACCTTATCCGCCAGACCTACAAGGACGTTCCCATCCTCATCGGCGGCATCGAGGCGAGTCTGCGCCGGCTGGGGCATTACGATTACTGGTCGGACACCATGAAGCGCTCCATACTGCTTGACAGTCAGGCCGACCTGCTCATGTACGGCATGGGGGAAAAGACCATTGTAGAGGTGGCTGACGCCCTCAATTCCGGGCTGGACGTGAAGGACATCACCTACATCGACGGCACGGTGTTCAAAACCAAGGAGCCGGACGACAGTCTGCCCACCGTCACCCTGCCCTCCTTCGCCGAGATCAAGGCCGACCGGCGCAGATACGCCGAGAGCTTCAAAATCCAGTACGCCAACTGCGACCCCTTCACCGCCAAGCGGCTGGCGGAGCCCTACGACAATTCCTTCGTGGTGCAGAATCCGCCCCAGAAGCCCCTGACCACGGCCGAAATGGATGCAGTGTATGACCTTCCCTACATGCGCACCTATCATCCCAGCTATGAAAAGGCGGGGGGCGTCCCCGCCATTGAGGAAGTCAAGTTCAGTCTGGTATCCAACCGGGGCTGCTTCGGCGCCTGCTCCTTCTGCGCCCTGACCTTCCATCAGGGGCGAATTGTCCAGACCCGAAGCCACGAATCCATCCTCCGGGAAGCGGAAATCATGGTGAAGGACAAGGACTTCAAGGGCTACATCCATGACGTCGGCGGCCCCACCGCCAATTTCCGTCACCCGGCCTGCGAAAAGCAGCTATCCAAGGGTGCCTGCGGCGGGCGGCAGTGCCTGTACCCCACCCCCTGCAAAAACATGAACGCCGACCATTCGGACTATGTTGCCCTGCTGCGCAAGCTGCGGAAGCTCCCCGGCGTCAAAAAGGTGTTCGTCCGCAGCGGCATCCGCTTCGACTATCTGCTGGCGGACAAGAAGGACATCTTTTTCCGGGAGCTGGTGCAGTACCACATTTCCGGTCAGCTGAAAGTCGCCCCGGAGCATGTGTCCGACGCCGTCCTCGCCCGGATGGGCAAGCCCAAAAACGCGGTGTACAACCAGTTTGTGGAAAAATATTTTGCCCTGAACCGGCAGTACGGCATGAATCAGTATCTTGTCCCCTATCTCATGTCCAGCCATCCCGGCTCAACACTCAAGGAGGCCGTGGAGCTGGCCGAGTACATCCGGGACATGGGCTACAATCCGGAGCAGGTGCAGGACTTTTACCCCACCCCCTCCACGCTGTCCACCGTTATGTACTGCACCGGCCTTGACCCCCGCACCATGGAGCGGGTCTACGTCCCCACCGACCCCCACGAAAAAGCCATGCAGCGGGCGCTGATCCAGTACCGCGACCCGAAAAACTACGCCCTCGTGCGGGAAGCGCTGGTGAAGGCGCACCGGGAGGATTTGATCGGTTCCGGAGCAAAATGCCTCATCCGTTCCGCGCCGCCCCGTCCCGTGCGAAAAAAGCCGGGACAGGCAAACGGAAAACGCAAGCCGTCCAAGTAAAGAAACACGCTGCCACTTTGGTTTGTCTCAAGTGGCAGCGTGTTTTTACTTTCTTCTATACAGGCACATTTCGTAAGCAATGCCGTTTTCCTCACCGGATTGCAGCGTTTCAGCCAGATACCAGTCCTTATCCTCGTCCAGATTGGGGAAAAAGGTGTCGGATTCCGGCGTCACATGCACTTTTGTGACATAAGCCGCGTCGCAGAAGGGCAGCATCTGCCGGTAAACGCTCCCGCCGCCGATGACGAAGCAGCGCTCAGCGGTGCGGGAAAGTGCCGCCGCCTTTTCGGCGCTGTCACAGACCGTAAAGCCGGGAATCTCCGCTCCACTTCTGCTCAGCGCCACATTGACCCGCCCCGGAAGGGGCTGTTTTCCCGGGAAATCCTCGATGGTGCGCCTCCCCGCGATCACCATTGCCCCACGGGTGGTTGTCCGGAAGAATTTCCGGTCGGCGGACAGGGCGACGGGCTGCGTCCCGTCCCGGCCGATTCCCCAGTCGTCGTAAACCGCAACGATCAGTTCCATCGTCCCACCTCAGATCGCCATGGGGATTTCAAAGTTAAAGGGGTGGAACTGATAGTTTTCCATGGAGAAGCTGTCCTTGGTAAAGGCGTAGAAATCGGTGATGCTCTCATCCATCCGGAAGGTGGGCGTGGGGTATCCGTCCAGTTCCAGCATGGCCTTGACGGCGGGAATGTGCCGGTCGTAAATGTGGCAGTCGGCGATGACGTGAACCAGCTCGCCCACCTTTAGCCCCGCCACCTGTGCCATCATGTGGGTCAGCACGGCGTACTGCACCACGTTCCAGTTGTTGGCCGTGAGCATATCCTGAGAGCGCTGGTTGAGAATAGCGTTCAGGGTGTCGCCGGTAACATTGAATGTCATGGAGTAGGCACAGGGATAGAGGTTCATCTCGTGCAGGTCTTCAAAATTGTAGATGTTCGTCAGAATACGGCGGGAGGCGGGGTTGTGCTTCAGGTCGTAGATCACCCGGTCAACCTGATCGAACATGCCCTCCTTGTACTGATGCTTGATGCCCAGCTGGTAGCCGTAGGCCTTGCCGATGGTGCCGTCCTCTCCCACCCATTCGTCCCAGACATGGCTGCCCAGGTCTGCGACGCGGTTGGACTTTTTCTGCCAAATCCACAGAAGCTCGTCCACGGCGCTTTTCCAATAGGTGCGCCGCAAGGTCATAATGGGGAATTCCTCGGCTAAGTTGTAGCGGTTCACCACGCCGAATTTCTTGATGGTGTGCGCCGGTGTCCCGTCCGCCCAGTGGGGACGGACTTCCAGATTTTCGTCGGAGAAGCCGTTTTCCAGAATGTCCCGGCACGTTTTCTTATACAGCTCGTCAGCATAGCTCATGTTGGATTCCTCCCGATTTCTGTTGGGAGTATCATACCACACTCCCGCCACGCTGGCAAGAAAAATCTCCCCGCGGTTTCCCGCGGGGAGATTCTGGATACTGTCTTACAGCAGATTGCCGGTGCTGACCCAGCCCAGGTCGGTGCGGGCCATGTCGCCAACGTATTCGTAAATGTCGATGACGGACATTCTGGAATAGGTGCCTGCGACGGAGGACGCGGCGTTATCCGTGTAGATGATGGTGTTGTCATTGTACACCACGCGGGCGTCGATGGCGCTGCCGCTGGCGGGAGTCAGGTCAACGTAGTACAGGTAGACCCAGCCTGCGTCGCAGCGACCCCAGGCCATATCCTCGGAGATCTTGGTCTCGTAGATCACCAGGTTGGCACCCTTCTTCAATGTGGTAGCCTTCTTGGCGCCGGTAGAGGCGGTAACGCGGACATTCAGAGACTCGGTGTTGATGACCTTGCCGGTGTACTTGTAGCCGCCCTTGTTGTTCACGAAGCCGCCGTCGCCGGTGTTGCCGGTGCTGCCGATGGTGGGCGCGGAGGGAGTTGTCGGAGTCGTAGGCTCTTCCTTCTTCTCGTACAGAGCACCCTCGGACATGTAGCTCAGGTCGCAGTAGCCCACGATGCCGTCGCTGGTTTCCACACGACCCCAGACGGTGAGGGTTCTGGTGCCGGAATCCTTGACGATCTCCAGCTTGGTCACGGGAACCTGATCGCCCTTCTTCAGCTTGGCAATGCTGTCATTGCCGGTTCCGGCAGCCTTGCGCACATTCAGCTCGGAAGCGCCGGTCACGGTGTGAACCTTCTCGTCCAGAGCGTTCAGCTGGATGTTCACATCGGGATCCTTGATCCAGCCGTCGTTGATGCGCGCCCAGTAGGAAGTCTGCTTCACGACCGTCTCAACATCCTTGTCCGTACCCTCAGTCTTGTTGCCCTCGTAAATTTCCAGGGTAACAGCCGTCAGCTCATGGATGGTGATGTTCTCGTCTTTGCCGATGGAACGAACCGTATTATCCTGCAGGTTCGGGTTAGGCGTCTTGTAAACGATGGTATCGGCCTTGACAGAGCCGGTGTAAACGGCGGTGGTGGTGGTTCTCTCAGCCTCGTCGAAGGAGTCCACGCCGGTGCCCTTGTTGCCGCTGCTGCCGTTATTGCTGTTGTTGCCGGGAATCTCGTCGTAGGAGATCATGGTGACGTAGTCCATGCAGATCCAGCCCTGCTTCACACGGCCCCACTTGGCGGCGCCGACGAGCTTGACCTCCAGGATGGTCACTTCCGTGCCGTTGAGAATCTTGCCCACGATGGCGTTGGCGATGCCTGCGCCGCTGCGGACATTTACGCCGGCGTAGGTGTTGGCAATGATGCCCTTGCCGGTGCCGTCCGTCTTCTGGGTCGTACCGGTGCCGCCGGTGCTGCCGGTGCCGGACTCCACGACGCCCATCTTGACCTCCAGATACTGGCTGTAAATCCAGCTGTCGGTCTCCTTGTTGTTGTCAACGTCGAAGTCGATCTTGTACCAGCCGTCCTTCTCTTCCAGAACGGCCACCTTGGTGCCGCGGTTGATGCTGCCCAGAACCTGACCGTACAGAGCGCCGGTCATACGGATGCGGACGGAATCCGCGTTCACAACGGTGCCGGTGCCGATAGCGCCCTTGGTGCCGCCGTCAATGGTGATCTTGCTGGAACGCTTGACATAGTTGGATGCCAGATTGATCCAGCCGTCATAGTTAACGCCGCCGGAGGTGTAGCCCTCAATCCTGCCCCAGATTTCCTCGTTGGCCAGACTGATTTCATGAACCTCCACTTCCACGCCCTTGGTGAGCTTGAATACGAACTGATTCTGACTGCCGGCCGCATCTCGGATGTTCAGCGTATCGCTGACAACCGTGAACTTGGTCGGGACAAGGTTAAAGTTATTGTAGGTCACCCAGCCGGACTTGGCAATCACGTTGGTCTTACCGTTCTTGTCAGTCTCCTTGACCGTCCAGTGTGCCTTCACCCAGATCAGGCCGTCAGCAACTGCCGCGTTGGTGATCTTAAGGCCCGTCGTACCGGCCTTGATGGTATCGCTGTCAATGGAATTGGCAGAAGGCTCCGCATAGGTCTTGAGATCAGCGCCGGAATTCACCATAGTGACCTCGAAAGCGTAATCCAGAACACCCTTATCGGAAACATTCTTATCGGTGAGCATCTTTACGCTGGTGTAAGTCAGGCAGATCCAGCCGGAGGAGGTACGGCCCCAACGGTGACCGTTGACAGTACGGATCTCATAGATGTTGACCGTGGTATCCTTTGCAAAGCCGCCGACAATCTTGTTGTCCACACCGGGATCGCTGCGGGCGTTCAGATAGCCGTTGTAGGTAACGGTTGCGGTGGCAATGGGCGTGGTGTTGTTGGCGTCGCTGGGATTAGAACCGTCATAGACGGTACTCCAGTCGGTGTACATCAGGGCGACCCAGCCCACGGCCACGCCGTTCTCCTCCACCTGGCCCCAGGTCTTAGCATCATTGGTGGCGATGATCTTCAGCTTCGTGCCGGCGGTGTAGACACCGTTCTTGGCGCTGGAAGCGCTGTCGCTGGCACGTCTGTTGACATAGGCGTTGGTAACCGTAACGGTCACATTGATCTTGCCGCCGGTGTATTCGGTATTGCCGCTGTCGCTCTGTCCGGAGGACTTGAGCAGGACCCATCCGTCTCCGGCGGTGGACAGCTTGCACCATCTGTTGCCGTTCTCGTCAAAGAAATCCTTGATTACAGAAACAGTGGTTATATCCTTCTTAATGGTACGGAAGGGCTTCACATTTTTGGTAGTAGGAACAGAATATACGTTCAGCGATGCCAGCTGAGAAACCTTCAGCGTCTCACTGATTTCGTGTACGTAGCTTGCACTGTCAACGTTGTTGGCTGTCAGGGAAGTGTCCTGCCATGCAGCCCACAGTTCCTTACCGTTGCAGCTTGCCGTCAGAGCGGGAACCCGTTCGCCGCCTTCTCTTGCCGTATACCAGCCGATGAACTTAAAGCCGGAGCGGGTGGGAGAAGGAATGTGAGCAGAGGTCTTCGTCGTGTCAAAAAGTACACTGTAGGTGCCCGTGCCGTTCTGCGGGAGAGTACCATAGTTGGGATTATATGTAACGGTGCCAAAGCTGCTGGGCGTCACATCGGAGTAGATCCCGTTCTTGTACATGTTGACTTCGATCTTTCTGCGGCGGAAATCATCCTGATCGCCCGCCCAGTCACTCATGGCCTTCAGCAGATCGTTGGTGCTGGCCTTGCTGACGATAGCACTCTTGACAACGCCGCTGCCGCTCATCCAAGAAGTGCCCACGTCGAAGGTGAACAGAACCAGAGCGTCATGCTGGCACTGGGACAGGGTCAGACCGTTGGAAGACGCAAAGGAGTTGACCTGCTCATCCAGACTCAGGATCGCTTTGCGCAGAGCCTGATCCGCCTGCGCCTGAGTGACGGTATGCTTTTCCGTGTCAGTTCTTACAACCTTGCCATTTTCATACTTGGTTTCATGCTTCTCGGTGCAGACCGTTCCGTAACCAATGCGGAATTCATTGGTAGAACCCACCTGATAGCAGTTCTTCCTAAAAATAGCCAGTTTCTTCATGATCGTGATCGCGGCCTCACTGGTCTTCAGCGAAGCAGCGGACGCGGTCAGAGCGGTGACAGGCACCAGACTGACCAGCATGATCAGAGTTAATAATACACACACAATTCTCTTTTTCATAGCTACTTACTCCTTTGCTCTTATGTAAGTAGCCATATTATAACAGAGGTGTTTACAAATTGCAACCCCTTTTTTGAAAAAAATTACATTTTTGTTACAGTTTGTTTTACCAAGAACCTCTCTCTTCCCTTTTCTCCCCGTATTGTATACCGTTTCTGTCATAAATACGGGAAATATGCCATTTTTCGGCGCAAAAAATGTCATTCTTTTTTCCTGCCTGTCAGGTTTTCTCCGTTGACATTCTCCTTTTCCGCTGATATACTCAAAAAAAGTCATCGGGAGGGATTTCATGGACGGCAAGAAGGCGCTGATCGGCATGTCGGGGGGCGTGGACAGCTCCGTGGCGGCGCTGCTGATGCTCCGCGCGGGTTACGAGTGCATCGGTGCGACCATGCGGCTGTACGACAATGATATGATCGGTCTGGAAAAAGGACACACCTGCTGTAGTCTGGACGACGTGGAGGACGCCCGCAGCGTGGCCAGACGTCTGGGAATTCCCCACTACGTGTTCAACTTCAAGGACGATTTCGAGCGGCAGGTCATCCGGAAATTTGTCAGCTGCTACGAATGCGGCGGCACTCCCAACCCCTGCATCGACTGCAACCGGTATCTGAAATTCGACCGGCTCCTCCGCCGCGCTCTGGAGCTGGGGTGCGACTGCGTGGTATCCGGGCATTACGCGCAAGTAAGGAAGTCCGGCGACCGATACCTATTATATAAGGCGGCGGACAAAGCCAAAGACCAGACGTACTTTCTCGCCTGCTTAAATCAGGATCAGCTTTCCCGGATTCAGTTCCCTCTCGGCGGTCTGACCAAGCAGGAGGTACGCGCCATTGCAGAAGAAAACGGCTTTATCAACGCCCGGAAGCACGACTCTCAGGACATCTGCTTCGTGCCGGATGGTGACTACCCGGCTTTTCTGGAACGCTACACCGGCAAACACTACCCCGCCGGGGATTTTCTGGACGAAAGCGGCCGCGTGGTCGGCAAACACCGTGGTGCGGTGTGCTACACGCTGGGACAGCGCAAGGGGCTGGGTCTGGCCATGGGCGCGCCGGTGTACGTCTGCGGAAAGGATATGGAGAAGAACACCGTCACGGTTGGGCCGAATGAGGCGCTGTTTTCCTCCGCGCTGCGGGGAAACAACTGGGTCTGGTATCCCTTCCCTGAACTAACCGAGCCTGTTAAAGTGACGGTCAAGACCCGCCACAGCCAGACGGAACAGCCCGGAACCATTTACCCCGAAGCGGACGGCTTTGCCCGGGTGGAATTCGACATCCCCCAGCGCGCCGTCGCCCCCGGTCAGGCGGTGGTGGTGTATCAGGGCGATCTGGTGGTCGGCGGAGGCACCATCACGGAAGCAATCCGATAAAGTTTACGCTGCCATCCCCGATTGGGAGATGGCAGCGTATTTGTTATTTTTTGTACTTCTTGTCGGGCCTGTAGACGCTCCATGCCAGCCCGCCGAAAACGGCGGCGCAGGCGAGGCTGATCTTCCAGCCAAGGCTGAACGCGGCGTTGTGATACATCAGGCGAACGGTGTGGACGCCCTTCGTCAGATTCACGGCCACCATGCAGTCCCCTACCAGTTTGATCTCGGCAGGCTTGCCGTCCACCTTGACGCTCCAGTTTCCGTTTTGCGGAACGGAGGTATACAGCAGGCCGTCCCGGTCGCAGTCGATGGTTCCCTCCACCAGCGTGGAGCGGAACTTCGTCAGATTCAGCTGGGACGCCGACAGAATTTCATAGCCCCGCGCGAACCGCTCCCCGTTGAGAACGGCGGCGCTGACAGTCATGGTGCTGCTCTCGTCCTTGTCGCACTCGATGCGGATGTCCACCGTATCTCCGGTCTTCACATCCCCTACCGCGATCATCTGGGACAGGCTGATGGTCTCCTTGTAAAGCTCCACGCCATTGACGCTGACGTAGAAATCGTTCCGCTTGGGCAGATTCAGGTGGACGCACACAAAGCCGTCCCGGTCGGCGGTGTAGGTATAGGTCACGTTGGCACCGGAAACACAGTCGGAATACTTGCAGTAGCCGGTGGAATTGCTTTCCGTGATGTTCGCACCGTTACCGGTGATGGTCAGATTCTCGCCCTGAAGCTTGTGCCAGACCTCCTCGTCAATGCCCGTGGCGGCAGTGAACAGGTCGTTCTGGAACTGGAACGTTCCGCTGCTGGCGGAAAAGTCCAGTTCCGCCAGCGCCGGCTCCGTCAGGAAGCCCAGCGGCAGATACGCGGTATTGACCAGCAGGGACGCCACGCCGAAGCGGTTCACCTCGTCAAAATAGGTGCTGGACTTGTCCTTCCCGTCCCGCTCAATCATATACTTGATGCCCAGAAACAGGTTCGCCACCGGGGAGCTTTCCTCGAAGCAGTAGCGGTTATAGGTGTTCTTCGCGCCGTAGCCCAGCGCCCGCATGAACTCCGTGACTTTGACATTGGCGGAACTGGTAAAGGCGGAAATGCCGTTGTAGCCGTTGAGGGCACCGTCGTTCAGGGTCTGGGAATGGGTGGTCTCCGCCCGGAAAAAGAGGTTATCGTCCTCCCGCTCGTACATATAGCGGATGACGGAGGCAGTGTAGGTGGTTCCCTTTGGATAATTGGACACACCCGTACCCGTGAAATACAGTCCAAAGCACACCAGCGTGGAGATCAGCTCCACGCCCATGACGGACAGCGCCAATATCCGAATCCGGGCACGCTGACGGTTCCGCTTGGCGCGGGCGCGCATTTTCTGACGCTCCGTGGTTCCCTCCGGCACTTCCAGCTGACCGTAGAGCATGACGGTGAGATACAGCACCAGAAAAATCAGATTATATATAAAGTAGAGAGGGATTTGCAGCGTCAGGCTGCCCAGCTCCAGCGGCACGGTTTCGAACAGCTCATTGGAGCAGGCCAGCACCCCCGCAGTCAGCGCCCCGGCGATCACGATCTGCACCGGGCGGAACTTCCTGCGCATCAGCCATGCGCGGTAGGCCATGTACAGCACCACGAAGCTGTACAGGAAGCTGAACCGATAGGGGATCATATTGGTAAAATGGAAGCCGTGCCAGATGAAATCCAGCTGCCGGATGATGAAGCTGACATTGAAAAACAGCAACAGGATCACGGCGCAGCACTTGTCCCTGCGCTTGATGTCCTTCGCCATCAGGTACAGGAACATCAGCAGGATGCTGAAAATGCCGCAGTAAAGATTGGGCAGTCCTTCCTTGAAGGTCGGCTCGATGCTGCCGCCCATGTTCCCCGCCACCTGCCGCATGGCGTCCAGAAGCCCCTTGATTGTATTTTCCTTGGCGATGTTCAGCCGGAAGCCGGTGGGGAAATTGTTCACGCTGGACTGGGTAGTCTGCAGGGCCGACAGCGCCGGGAAAGTCAGAATGGCAGTCATTCCCAGCGCCAGCAGGGAAAACAGGGCGATTCTCCCAAGATCCGCAAACAGCTTCTTCCACCCGCCCCAGCGGCAAATTTCGTATACAAGAAACAGCAGGAAAACGAAAATGCAGGTAAAGAACCCGATATAATAATTGGAATAGACGGACAGGAACAGCGTGATCGTATAGAGGAAAAACTTTTTCTCCTTCAGCAGGCACACCGTTCCCAGCGCCACCAGCGGCAGCAGGGCGAAGGTATCCAGCCACATCACATTCCACTGATACCCCAGCGCCCACGCGCACAGCCCGTAAAAACCGCCGAACACCGCAATGGACGCATCGTTCTTGCCGAACAGCTTTTTCAGGAAAATGGCGAAAAACATCCCCGCGAATCCCAGCTTCACCGGCACCAGCAGAGAGAAAAACTCCAGCAGCCAGCCCTCCGGCACCAGAACGCTGAGCAGGTTCAGCGGCGACGCCAGATAATAGGAGATCAGCCCCAGATAATCCATCCCCATGCCGATGCTCCATGTGTACAGCAGCCCGCTTCCGCTGCGAAGGGCGCGGCGGAACGCCACGAAGAAGGGATAATACTGGTGGTACATATCCGAATACAGCATGGAATACTTACCGAACGGCTCGTATTGGCTGATAAGCATGACAAACAGCATTCCCATGCAGGGAATGGCAAAGGCCAACGCCGTATAATTCCAATGAAATTTTCTGCCGGTTCGCTTCACAGGGACTCCCCCTCAACAATCTGAATCGTAAAGTGTATTGTATCACGAATTTTCTCAAGGGTAAAGCACCCTGATGATTTATTTTCCCGTACAAAGAAATTCTTAAACAGAAAATCGTCCCGCCGCTTTGATGGGCAGTCATAAAACAGCGAATGGAGCGTATCGGTACAGATACGCTCCATTTCTCGCGTCAAAATGCGTACACCCCCTTGGCTTGCCCTTTGGGAGAGCTGTCACCGTAGGTGACTGAGAGGGTCTTGCACCCTAGTGTTTTGTTAAGTCTAATTCTTGTATAAATCAGAACATTGTGCTATAATAA
>ERZ836877.2463-NODE-2463-length-23918-cov-2.875791_pt1 | contig 23918 bp, 23 predicted proteins | sample MGYA00519469_ERZ836877 | MGnify/ENA primary metagenome ERZ836877 (study PRJEB31850, sample SAMEA3708809) | human gut metagenome | biome: human gut; feature: human-associated habitat; material: faeces | place: China | collected 2014 ... | reverse complement strand
CAGCATAGTTATGCGTCAGCCCTTCCCCGGTCCCGGCCTGGGTGTGCGCTGCCTCGGCGCCATCACGCGCGATCGCCTGGAGGCGCTGCGCGAGGCCGACGCCATCGTGCGCGAGGAGATGGAAGCGACCGGCGTGGGCGCCTGGCAGTACTTCGCCGTGGTGCCCGATATGCGCGCCACCGGCGTGCGCGACGGCGTGCGCGCCTACGAGTGGCCGGCGATCATCCGCGCCATCAACACCGTCGACGTCATGACCGCGACGGTTCCCGAGCTGGACTGGGAGCTGCTCAAGCGCATGACCGACCGCATCACCCACGAGGTGCCCGGCATCTGCCGCGTGTGCTACGACCTCACGCCCAAGCCCGTCGGCACGGTGGAGTGGGAATAAATTGCAAGGTCAGAGGCGACTTTTATCTAGTCTAATGCTTTGTAATTTTGTGTAATTTACACCCATTCCGTTAGGGGAAAGCTGTAAGCCACCGGGAAAAGCTCTCAAACGGAAATCGCAGAATTCGGATCCGCCGAAGCCTCGGCGGGTCTTTTTCTTCCCAGATGGGACACACTTTTCGCTTCTATGCCATCAAGAGAATTAGAAAGTAGTGGACAACATTGAAAAGCTTTCCAAAACATTGGTCTCGATTAACCACTCGCAACGATTGCATGGGTATGTTTTTCGCTCGAAACGGCGAAAATAGTACCATTTTGAACTCACCCCCATTTCAAGGTGTCTATTTCCATGTTTGCCCAGTTCAGGATGGGGTGTAAAAAATTGTGCGGTACTGTGAAAATATCCAATTTTACAGTGATTTCGGAACAATTCGAGCGTTTGCCAACGTGCAGAAAACAGTACCAGTCAGTCCGATACTGTGTGTGGTAGACCCGGATGCGAAGCTTAACAAAGCTCTTAAAGGGGTCACGGGTGGTACTGTTGGCGTCTTCAATGCTTCTATAAAGTACGTTTCAGGATGCCTAACAGCACCCCTGGAATCCTAAGGATGTTGGTTTTTGCTTTGGGGATGTCGTTTTGAAATGAGCTCTACAACCTGGGGTGTTATCGATGATTCGCACGTCCTCCTCCCTCGTCCATAGTGCCCTGCGTTGTAGGTGGACAGTCCCTGCATGATCGCACGCCTGATATATTGACACTTTTAGATATGTCGATATAATTCGGGATACATTGAAGTTTGTGAATGTATAGGAGCATGAATGGAAGCAGTCGGATCTTTCCTTATGGACCAGGTGCTCAAGATGCAGTGGCTCTCGGATCTGGTGGCCATGCTCGTGGGTGCATTCGGTCTGGACGTCAACTCCCAATGGGGAGGCACGCTCCACTTCTTCATCTACGACACCATCAAGATCGTCATCCTGCTCTGCGTGATGATCTTCATCATCAGCTACATCCAGAGCTACTTCCCGCCCGAGCGGAGCAAGCGCATCCTGGGTCGCTTCAAGGGTATCGGCGGCAACATCGTAGGGGCGCTCCTCGGCACGGTGACGCCATTCTGCGCGTGCTCGTCCATCCCGCTGTTCATCGCGTTCACGCGCGCTGGGCTTCCGCTTGGGGTGACGTTCTCGTTCCTCATCTCCTCTCCCATGGTGGACATCGCATCCATCATCCTCATCATGAGCATCTTCGGTCCGCACGTCGCCCTCATCTACACGGTAGTGGGCCTCGTCATCGCCGTGGCTGGAGGCTCCATCATCCAGCGCCTGAACATGACAGACCAGGTGGCCGACTTCGTGCGCGGCGAGGCGGTCGATGCCGGTCAGGCCGAGACGATGACGAAGCGGGAGCGAGCGTCCTACGCCCTCGGGCAGACGGCCGAGACGTTCAAGAAGGTGTTCCCCTTCATTCTCATCGGCGTGGCCGTTGGCGCGCTCATCCACAACTGGATTCCACAGGACATCATCGAGGCTGTCCTCGGCGACGGCAACCCGCTCGCGGTCGTGCTCGCGACGCTCATCGGCGCTCCCATCTACGCCGACATCTTCGGCACCATCCCCATCGCCGAGGCGCTGTTCCAGAAAGGAGTCGGGCTCGGCACCATCCTCGCGTTCATGATGAGCGTCACCGTGCTGTCGATCCCCTCGCTCACTATGCTCTCGCGCGTGGTGAAGCCGAAGCTCCTTGCCACGTTCGTCGGCATTTGCCTCGTGGGGATGATCATAAGCGGCTACGTGTTCAACTGGCTGCAGCCCTTATTCGTATGAGGGGATGACGCCAGAGATTCGGGGCTTGATTGGCGGAAGGAACCGGCTTTCGGATAGGGCACGTTGCCTTGCAGGCTAAAAAGGAGAAAGGGAGAAAGATGGAAGACACGATCGAAGTGAAAGCGATCAGCGGCGGCACCGTGACATGGAATACCGCTGAAGGCGAATTAGTGGGCGAAGGTGACCTCTTGGCGGTAATAGCCGACGGCAAGGGAAGGGTTTTCGTGCACGCGCCAGCGGCGGGCTTCATCGAAAAGACGCTCGTGGACGCAGGAGCGAGAGTTCCTTCTGGGGAGGTAATCGCAGCGTTCAGGTGCGCCGACTAGGGTGGGCAGCCAGAAGATGGACCTGATCGTGTCCCCCATGGCGCATGCACCGCAGAACCTGGCGCTCGAAGACCTCTATGCGGAGAAGGGCGCTTCCGTCCTTCTCGTCCACAGGGACAGCCCGTGCCTGTCCATAGGCATGGGGCAGGCCCTCGACAAGGAGGTGGACCTCGATGCCGCCATGCGGATGGGCGTCGACTTCGTCCAGAGGAAGACGGGGGGCGGCGCGGTCTACCGCGACGAGGGATGCCTGTGCTGGTCGTTCGTAAACACCTGCGGGACAAGACAGTCGATTGTTGAATGGGTCATCTCAGCGCTCGCGAGCCTCGGAGTTGTGGTTGCCCATAACGGCCGGAACGATCTTCTCTGGGAGAGACGCAAAGTGGCCGGAACGGCGTGGTCGAGCGACGAGGGACGTACTGTTTTCCATGGGACGCTCCTGTTCTCGACCGATATCGGCAAGATGAATCGCCTGCTTACGCCGAAGAGGAGTAGATACCCGGTTGCGGAGTTGGCATCCGCATCATCCCGTGTGGCGAACCTGAGCCGCGCGTTTCCGGGAGTCACCGTCGACACGTTCCAGAAGGAGTTCGTGAGCGCCTTATCGACCCAGATGGAGTCCGATGGCATGGCGGTGCGCAGAAGAGAGCCGACCGATGATGAGATCGAGGCCTCGGCAACGGCGGCAGAACGCTTCGCTATCGACCCGGCTGCCGCATTCGCAATGAGATAGGAAAGGATCCCGATGTTTGAAAACTTGTTCACCGTGGAAAACCTGCTCAACGTGCTGGGCACGTTCGTCTACCTGTTCGGAGAGCTCTTCCTGCTCTTCATCGCCATCAGCTTCTTCGTGGCTCTGCTGCAGGTCTGGGTGTCGAAGGAGCGTATCAAGCGCATCCTGTCGCGTCCGCACAAGCTGACCAACGCGGTTCTGGGCGCGGCGCTCGGTGCGGTCACGCCGTTTTGCTCGTGCTCCACCATCCCCGTCTTGGTGGGGCTCTTCAAGAGCGGCGCGCCCTTCTCGGGAGCCATATCGTTCCTGATGACGTCGCCCATCCTCAACCCGGCCATCATCGCGCTCCTGCTCGTGTTCTTCGGCCCCGTTCCCACGGCGGTCTACGCCGTCATCACCTTCGTGTTCGCGGTGTGTGTGGGGCTCCTGCTCGACGCGTTCGGGTTCTCCCGCTACATCAAGAACGTCGCCGTCAAGGGCGGCTGCTGTGGCGGCGAGGAGGCCACTTGGGAGAACCTGAAGGGGACGTTCTGGCAGAAGCAGGCGCAGGCATGCAAGTATGCCCTCAAGGACGCCATCGGGCTGTTCAAGGGAGTCGTCGGCTGGCTGCTCCTCGGCGCAGGCATCGGCGCTTTCATCTACGGGTTCGTGCCGACCGAGCTCCTGGAGGGTTTCGCGGGGGCAGACAACCTCTGGGCCATCCCGCTTGCGGCCGTGATAGGCATACCCATGTACATCCGCGTGGAGACGATGATCCCGATCGCTGGCATCCTCATGGAGAAGGGAGTCTCCTCCGGCATCGTGATCGCGCTCATCTTGGGCGGCGCGGGCTGCTCCATTCCCGAGGTGTCGCTTCTGAACAGCATATTCAAGAAGCCGATGGTGGTGACGTTCGTACTGTGCATCCTGCTCGTGGCCATAGGCACCGGCTTCGCATTCACGCTCGTCATGCCGTAGTGGCATGAGATCCATATAGCAATGCAAGACCCATTAGAGAAAGGATACGGAAATGGGACTGTTCGGAAAGATGTTCGGCAAGGAAGAAAAGAAGGAGAGCTGCTGCTGCGAGATGGAGATCGTGGAGCTGCCCGAGGGCGATGCCGCCGCGCCGTGCGACTGCGGGGACGCCTGCGCTGCGCCCGGGACGGAATCGGTCACGCTCACGGTGCTGGGCCCGGGATGCAAGCGCTGCCACCAGCTTCACGAGAACGCCCAGGCCGCTGCTTCGAAGGCGGGCGCTGCGGTGAGCGTGGAGTATGTCACCGATCCTGCGGCCATCGCCGAGGCGGGAATCATGTCCACGCCCGCGCTGCTCGTGGACGGGAAGGTCGTCTCGCAGGGAAAGGTGCTGACCTCGGAGGAGATAGCAGGTCTCATATAGGCATGGCGAGTGAAATCCCGGGATGTGCCCACAGTCTCAATGCTACATTCCGGGTGCTCTCTTGACCGAGCGCCGATTATGAAGGAATATATTTAGATGTATCAATACAAAAGGAACGCAAGGGGCTGAAGATGGATGCAGAGAAAGCAGCAAGAGCGTTCAAGGCCCTCGGCGATGATAACCGCTTGAGGATCATCGAGCTGATCGCAAGCCAGGGCGAGATGTGCGCCTGCCGCATTCTCGACGAGCTCGACATAGCGCAGCCGACACTGTCGCACCATATGAAGCTTCTGAAAGACGCAGGGCTGGTCAAGGCGAGGAAGCAAGGGAGATGGATGCATTACTCGATGGACAGATCCATGCTCGAAAGCATCGAGGGGTTCTTGCGTGCGATCTAGCTACTTCAGCCCATCCACATGATCTTGCCCATGTCGGAGGTATCGTAGCCGCCGAGGGACGAGAACTCCTCCTTCAGGATTCCAGTTTCGAGGATGCCCATGAGCGTGCGCATCGGTCTTGAGTCGATGTCCTTCTTCTTGAACACGAGGTCGTAGCGCTCCTTCTGCAACGGCACGAAGCCGATGCCGTCCACCTGGCGCGCTATCTTCTCGCTGCCGACGGCCACATCCGCCCGCCCGCGCGCAACGGCGCTTGCCACAGCGATATGGGACTGAACCTCGTTTGCGTAGCCCTCGACCTCCTGCGGGTCGATCCCCGCCATGCGCAGGTGCTCGTCGAGAAGGATGCGGGACCCCGCCCCTTTCTCGCGGTTCACGATGCGGATTCCGGGCTTCGTGAGGTCCTGCCACGTCTTGATGCCGAGCGGGTTTCTCTTGGCGACATAGAACCCCTGTGTGCGGTATGTGAGGTTCACGACAACTGCGGGGACGCCCGGGAGGAGCCTTCTCACGAAGGGCACGTTGTACGTATCCGTCTCGCCGTCCCACAGATGAGATGATGCAAGCTGCACCTCGTCCTTGTAGAGGGAGGTGAGCGCGTCGTAGCTCCCCACGTAGGAGCGCAGGCTCGGGACGCCCGCCTGGTTCATGTAGTTAGAGAGAGCATCCAAAATGATGTCCTGTCCGCAGATGACGAAGCTGCCAGGCTGATGTGCGGCGTGGGCAGTTGGGACCGCCTGTCCTTGATTATCGCTCTCCGGCTGGTTGCGCTCGATGTAGGCCTGCACGGCCTTTCTGGTGAAGCGCAGCTTTCGACCGACCAGGAACGAAGAAAGCTCGCCCTTGTCCTTGAGGGAGTAAACCGTGCCTCGGCTCACCTTGAGCAGTTTGGCAACCTCCTCTGCGGTCAATGCTTCGTCCTGGTTCATCCATTGCTCCTTGTGCGAAAACGGCCGAAACGATACGTAACAGTATATAGTTCGTTTCATGCTTCCGTTGTTTGTAACGTCGAAAACCGTTCAGCATTATACTCGCCCAAGCATTAACAGACAGGAGCGTAAGTGGACGAGCATCTGATCATATGCGCGGCATTGACCCTGGCGGTGGGTATCCCGTGCGGTCTTCTGGCCAAGAAGCTAAAGGTTCCCGCCGGGTTCATGATAGGTGCCTTCTTCGGCGTGTCGGTGCTGAGCATAGCCACCGGCGAGGCTTGGCTTCCCACCGAGACGCGCACGCTCGTGCAGATGGTGGCGGGTGCGTTCGTGGGGTGCTCACTTGAGCGCAGCGACCTTGTGCGGCTGCGCGGCTTCCTGAAGCCGATGGTGCTTCTGCTCGCGATCTTCCTTCTGCTGAACCTGGTCGTGGGATTCCTCATATGGGCGACATCACCCCTGAGTCTTGTCACGTCGCTCATGTGCGCGGTGCCAGGCGGTATCAACGACACGCCCATCGTTGCCGCCGCCATGGGCGCGAACGCGCCGGACGTGACCATCATGCAGCTCATCCGCCAGGTGCTCGGCATCGGCGTCTTCCCCATCATGATTGAGGCGTTCGATCGGCTGCGCACGCGACAGGGATATCCCGACCCGGGGGACGCTAAGCCAGGAGAGGGCGCCAAGCGCGTGAAGTCGAAGCAGAAGTCTGTTGCCTCCACAGTAGCCGCCTTGGCCGTGGCCGTCATCGCGGGCGCGCTCGGCAAGGCGAGCGGCATCCCCGGCCTCACCTTCACGGCATCCATCGCGGCTGTGTCCGTCTTGAAGCTCGCCTCCGACTTCGCATTCATCCCGAAGGTGGTGAAGAAGGCTTGTCAGCTCCTCGCCGGGTGCTACCTGGGGACGCTGCTCACCGCAGAGGGATTCGCGGGCCTTCCCGACCTCGTCGTTCCCGTGCTCATCCTCATCGCGGGATATACCCTGAACTGCTTCGCCGCCGGAAAGCTTGAGAGCAAACTGTTCGGCTACGGACGCAAGGAGGGCATGCTCATGGCATCCCCCGCAGGGGCATCCGACATGGCGCTCATCATGGAGGACCTGCATGTGAAGAACACAGACGTGGTGATCATGCAGGTGGTGCGCGCCGCCGTGGTGATGGCGCTCTTCCCTCAGATCATCAACCTCATCTGCTTCATCGTAGGAACCTAGGAAAAGGAGAAAGCTCATGAAACGTGTTGCTGTGAACGGGATGGGACGCATAGGGCGACTCGTGGTGCGCTCGCTTCTGGGTTGCGAGGACGTGGAGCTCGTGGCCGTGAACGACATCGCATCCATGGAGACGATCGCCTACTTGCTTGCGCACAGCACCGAGTACGGAGCCTTGGGGACGAGCGTATCCTTCGACGAGGACGCAAGTGTGCTCATGATAGGAGACAACGCTGTCAAAGCATTTCGTGAGGCGGATGCCTCCGCACTGCCCTGGTGCGAGCTCGACATCGACGTTGTGCTCGAATGCAGCGGGGCATACTGCTCGCATGCGAAAGCGCAAGCGCACATAGAGGCCGGTGCGAAGAAGGTCCTCATATCCGCAGCAGCGGGAAGCGACGTGCCGACCGTGGTGCATGGGATAAACGACTCCATCCTGACTGACTCGAACGATATCGTGTCCGCCGCATCTTGCTCGACTGTGGGCCTCGCGCCGTTCGCGCAAGCCTTGAACCGCGTGGCACCCATTCAGCAAGGCATCGCCACCACCATCCATGCGCTCACGCCGTCTCAGATGACGCTCGACGACGCGCAAAGCAAGGGCAATCTGAGACGCTCGCGCACGGCCTCCGAGAACATCATCCCCACCACCGCCGCGTTCGCCAAGGCGGTGGGGCTCGTGCTCCCAGAACTTCAAGGGAGGCTCTCGGGCTACGCCATCAGGATACCGGTCACGAGGGGAAGCCTCATCACCTTGTACGCCGTCGTCTCCTACGGAGACGAAGGGACGCTCGATGTCGAGAAGCTGAACGAACTCATGCACGGGCAAGAGAGCTGGATGTTCGGCTACACCGACGAGGAGTTAGTGTCTTCCGACATCGCAGGAACCGACCTCTACTCCATATTCGACGCTACCCAGACAAAGGTGTCGCCGCTCGACGATGGCTACCTCGTGGAGGTCGCGGCGTGGTTCGACAACGAGACCTCCTACGTCTCGCAGTTCGTGAAGCTGCTGCATTCTCTATAGGACACTGAATAGATGCTCAGGCGTGCCAACGGGATAGCATCCTTGCTGCTGCTGGCGGTATTGTCCGCCCATGCGGTCATGGGGGCGCTCTTCTGTTGGGGAGTGGTTTCGGGAGAAGTGAGCTGGATCGTCTGGGCTGGCGTCTGCGTCGTCGTACTTCACGTGGTGCTGAGTATCGGCACTACCTGCCAGATGCTCCACGACGAAGAAAGGCTGCCAAGCGCGAAGAAGAAGACGCACCAGGCGAAGAAGTGGGTCAGCGGAATCGCTGTGGGCGCGGCTGCTGTTCCACACGCTCTTCTGGCCTACGGTAACGCAGCGTGGATTATTGTCGCTATCCTGCTTGATGCAGCATTGGCAACCCACATATGCATCTCAGTAAAGTCTCTGGTCAAGGACTTAGGGCTTGCATCAGGCTTAAGGTATGCGATAAGGGTTCTAACCATTGTAGTTGCCGTGTTTACCGGGTTGGGGATTTGCGTATCCATAGGTGATTGATTTCCCGGTTCGGGATGGGGTGTAAAAGAGAACAATCGCGAAAGAATCTGTCGAGTTCAAAATGGTACTGGGATTGCTCGGCACTGGCTGGACATCCTATTACAAGGTGATACGACTTGACTCTGTTCGGACAACTATCAGTCAATCCCACCATTGAGTGGGAATAGGGCTCCGCGCCCACTTTCGATCAACCAATCGGGCGCTCCTTTTGAGGAGCGACCGATTTGCCATCTGCGTGCGGTAAGCTAAAAGAGCCCGTGGCTCAACAGGACACCCGCGATAGCCCGCTTGCGATAGAGCACCAGGATGGAACCTAGGCCTAACTTCTCGTTTTGCGGATCGGTTTTCAAAACGAAGTAGCTACAAACAATCACACTGAACTTATGCTAGGATATCAGTGTGATTGTTTATGGCAAATAGAAGCGAACAGAAGATCGAGCGACTGCTCGACGAGAACAACGGCGTCCTCATCGTCTCTGAGGCGATAGGTTCGGGGATCCCAAGGAACGCGGTCTACGACTTCGCGAGGGAGCGGGGGCTGGAGAAGGCGCTTTCCCCCGGGCATCTTCGTGGATGCCGACATGCTCCCCGACGAGCTCTACCTGCTCCAGGCGCGCTACCCCAAGGTCGTGTTCTCGCACGAGACGGCGCTCTACCTCCACGACATGGCGGAGCGCGAGCCCGTCCCCATCACCCTCACGGTGGAGTCTGGCTACCACTCGGGGTCCCTCAAGGACCAGGGCGTGAGGATCTTCTACGTGAAACCGGAGTGGTACGGCCTCGGGATCTCCGAGGCGGAGTCGCCGGGCGGCCATGTCGTGAGGGCCTACGACAGGGAGCGCACGGTATGCGACGTCGTGCGCAGGAAGGCGGCCATGGACCCCGCCGCCTACGGGTACGCGCTCCGAAGGTACGCGGCGAGCAGGGAGAAGGACCTCGCCAGGCTCGGGCGCTACGCCAGGGAAATGGGGGTCGAGAGGCAGGTGCAGCAGGCGATGGAGGTGCTTCTGTGATAAAGGGCGCGCGCAGGGTGAAGGACCTGATCCGCAACAAGGCCGAAGGGGACAGCAGCAGGTCCCAGGCGCTCTTGCGCCACTACGCCATGGAGCGGTTCCTGGAGAGGCTCGCGAACTCCCCATACCGGGACAACTTCGTGCTCAAGGGCGGCATGCTGATGTCCTCGCTCGTGGGAGTGGACCAGCGCAGCACGATGGACATCGACGCGACCGTCAAGGGATTGACGCTCGATACGGACAACGCCCTCAAGGTCGTGGAGGAGATCGCCTCCGTCGAGCTCGACGACGGCATGGAGTTCCAGGTCGGCGGCGCAGGAGAGATCATGGAGGACTCCGAGTACGGCGGCGTGAGGATTGCGCTCACGGCACGCATGGAGAAGACCCGCATCCCCATGAAGATCGACATATCGACAGGGGACGCGATCACCCCGGCCGAGGTCATGCACAGATACCGCCTCATGTTCGAGGACCGCGACATCGGCATATGGGCGTACCCGTTGGAGACCGTGCTCGCGGAGAAGATCGAGACCGCCCTCGCGAGAGGAATCCTCAACACGAGAATGAGGGACTTCTACGACGTCTACATGCTCCGCGAACTGAACGAGGGCCTGGAGCCGTCGAGCCTGCGGGCGGCGCTTGAGGCCACTATCGAGAAGAGGGGCAGCGGCGTCGGTGCATCCAGCTACGCTCAGACGTTGGCCGAGATAGAGGGCAGCGCGACCATGGCGGAGAGATGGCGGTCCTACGGCCTGTCGAATTCCTATGCTTCCTCGATCGCGTGGGCGGACGCCGTCGGGTCGATTCGCCTCCTGTGCGACGCGTGCTGGCAGGGTGCGCGAGAGTCCGATTAGCCGATCGCGGATTCGGAGCCTATATGGCAAATTTCGGTCGGAAACGGCGAACATTACCGCCATGCGCTCAGGAAGAACCGCACCCGGTTTACTCCAAAGAAGAACCCGTTTAAGTTTTAGGACGGTACCAAGATGGTAATCCTCATAGGCGGAGCGAGCCATACGGGCAAGACCCTCCTGGCGCAGAGGCTCATGGAGCGGTACCGCTATCCCGTGCTCTCGATCGACCTTCTGAAGATGGGGCTCATCCGCAGCGGCCAGACCGAGCTTACGCCCGAGGACGACGACCTGCTCACCCCGTACCTGTGGGGAATCGTCCAAGAGATCGTGAAGACGGCCATCGAGAACGAGCAGAACCTCATCGTCGAGGGATGTTATATTCCGTTCGACTGGGAAGACGACTTCGATCCCGACTACCTTGAGCAAATAGAGTACGTCTGTCTCATCATGTCGAAGCAGTACCTGGAGAATCACGGCGACGATGTCGCGCGCTTCGAGAATGTGATCGAGCGGCGGTTTTCCGACGAGGTGGACATCCGCGATCTTATGGACGAGAACGAGCGAAACCTCGCGGCGTGCCGACAGCGTGGGCTGCGGTACCACCTCATCGATAGCAGTTACAATGTTGGCGAACCCGAGCTCGGACCCTTGTCCGGCAAAGACCTCGATGCGGCAGCCAAGCTGTTCTGCGACACAGTCCATGCGGTCAACTCCAGGGACTACACCCCCGAGCAACTCGAAGCCTGGGCGCCCCGCGACGAACGGCGCTTGGCGCAAATTGCCGAAAAGCTTTCGGAACAGCAGACGGTCGGTCTCAAGGAGTGCGGCATTCTCCTTGGCTTCGGCAGTCTGAACGACGAGAGCGATATCGACATGCTCTTCGTGCACAAGGACCGTCAGGGGCAGGGCATCGCGAAGGCCGCCCTCTGCGAACTTGAGCGTTTGGTCCTGGAACGCGGCAAGCAGGCCGTCTCCACCTTCGCCTCGGTGACCGCGCGGCCCTTCTTCGAGCGCATGGGCTATGGGGTGGAGCGCGAGAACGTCGTCGACAGAGACGGCGTGTCGCTCGTCAACTACCTTATGAGCAAGCAGCTTTCATAAGGTAGAGAGTAGAACTCATCGCGAACTCACTTTGAACTCATGGTTTCACGTTTGCGCAGGTAGAGGATTTACACCCATACCCTAATTTTACTCCAGCGTTATTCCTGGGTGTAAAAATGCGTCCTATGCAATAGACGGTTGAACTCAACTATAATGTGTGCGGAGAGTTTCGGCTGGTCAGGCAGTAGGTTTTCTAGTTTTCCGATTTACTCCCTCACGCTAAGACCAGAGATCGCGAAACGAGTGAGTTCAAAACGGTACTGGGAATGCTCGGCACTGGCTGGACATCCTGTAACGAGGTGATACGACATGATACTGTTCGAACAACTATCCGCCACTCCCACCATCGAGTGGGAGTAAATTGCTGGTTCTACGCTATCCTACACCGTGCTACAGCGCGGACACATAACCGCTGGTAGATGGCTTATTTAGCACGACGACGCGCTACGACTCACGACGGCGTAAACGGACCGAATCGCGTTCATGACTGAGTTTTCGCTGACGCCGACTGACGCGTTGTAGCGCGTCGTTGCATGAAGTTTCTGCACCAGAAATGCTACCCTGCAGTTGAGCAAATCGCATTGTACATGTCGGGGCTCCTGCGGAATGTGTAGCCAGATAATCCGCAGGAGCCAATCTGTTCGCGCTTTATGTGTTACTAGCGGTAATCCCGCATGATTTGTGCGGCCTGCATCTGCCCAGCCTTCATTGCAGCATCGATAGCGTTCATGCCCGCATTGCTGCGAATGTAAGGATCGGCGCCATGGTCTAACAAGTAGCGTACTACATTTACTTTGCCTTCTTCAGCAGCATTGAGGATGGATGTGCAGCCCTTCGGGGTCACCTTGTTAACGTCCGCCCCATGCTCGACCAATTGTCTGACTACGGGCAAGCTCCCAATTTCGGCGGCTATGTAAAGCGGGAAGACGAGCGAACCCCGAGGACTGCAGCTACACGGTGACAAACTAGGACAACCAAGAGCAACTTACCGAATGCGCCAACATGGCAACCGGAGCATGCGGTTGCCATGTTGGCGCGCTTGTCCTCTATGAAGATACCGCACGCGCTCGTATGGCAGAAAGCGCGTGCGGTATAGGAAACGCGAGAGAAGAAAGACTACAGAGTGAATACGGCCTGACGCTTGCTAGGATCCATCTGACGCATTATCTCGTCTGCAGAACCGAATGTTAGGCATTTTGCCTGACAGTGGTGTACGCAGGTCGGGTCTTTGCCTTCGGATCGACGATGGATGCATGTGTCGCATTGATCTGTGGGCGTTGGAAGGAAGGTGTACTCCCAGCTCTTGGCCTCTATAGGCCAGATCATCTCATTGATCTTAATTCCGTACTGATCGTCGGCAAAGCCATGTTCTTTGCGGCATGCTACTTCGCAGGAATGGCATCCGGTACACCATGCATAATCAATAAGCATTGCATACCCCGACGCTTTGATACCTACTCCCATTGCCCAACCTCCTTAGAGACATAGTTGTATGCCTGTTCGCTCGTCCATACGTTGTGCTGATCGTCGTTCCCCACGGGATAAATCCGACATATCGTGGTCTTGTAGTTCGAACCCAATCCGGACACTCCACTGCGCCACTTCAGCAGGCTGTTCACGTTGAGGTCCCATACGCCGTATAAACCTTCCTCGACAGAGCCGGGCTCTTCTGGCAGCCACCAACCATGATCTGCCGAAACGACCTTCGGATCGACGATCTCAGTCGTCTTCACTACGCGCTTGCAGCGACCACGATCGTTCTCTATCCAGCACCAATCGCCGTCTTTGAGACCATTTTCTGCTGCAGTCAGTGGATGCACTTCAATGGTCGGCCAAGGCTTATGCGCCCTCAGGCTCGGGATCTGCCTGTGCTCCGAATGGAACGACCACCAAGATCGGGCGCCGGTGGTGAGGATCAGAGGATACTTCTCAGATAAATCCGGCGTGGAGTAAGGAGAGGGCTCCGGTTCCTCGAAATAGGGCATCGGCTCAAGATCCCATGCATTAAAGAACGTGGACCACAGCTCTATTCGCCCTGTGGGAGTATTGAATCCTGGGTTGCCGTCGGGACGCAACTTGCCGGTCTTGTACCGATGGTATTCAAAAGGCTGATATGCGGGAGCCATCGCACGGGCTTCGGCAAAGGTCTTATCGAGACCGCCCTTCTGCTTGATGACAGCACCGAGAACCTCCTGTGCATTATCCCACGGCCACCCCTCAGGATTGAATCGCCTTCCAAGTTCCAGATTGATCTCGATATCGGATTTTGTGTCTTTCGGATCAGAGGCCTTGTTTATCGTCTCAAAGCGCTGGAAACCGTCTCCGACACGCAGTCCATCCTTCTCGGTGAAGCAGGATACCGGCAAAACGACATCTGCGAGCGCCATGATCGTAGGGGTCATGAACATATCGACTGCAGCGATGAAGTCGAGCTTGTTATAGGCTGCCAGTGTTCGCTTCGGGTCAGGAGAGGTGCAGGCAAGGAAGTTCGTCGTCTGGATCCATGCGGCACTCAGCCTGTAAGGCTCATCTGTTTCCAACTGTGCGATCAAGGAGTCTGTATGGGTTATAGCCATAGAGCCGCCTAGCAGCTTGTAGTGGTCATAGCCACAGCGCTTCTTGTCCACTTCGGGATCGATGAGCTCGTCGAATCCCCATCCACCGGCATAGCGGATTATCTCTGTCGGCATGACCATTCCACCAGGTGTGTCGAGCTGGCCAGTGATGCAGAAGAGAAGAAATGCCGCCTGGGATGTGGGCAGTGCCTCTTTGGTCATATCAAGGGCAACGCCCCATTGGAGTATAGCGCCATCACTTTGCGCGATCATCGTTGCCGCCTGCGCGATCTCCTCTTCTGGGATCCACGTTATCTCAGAGACCTTTTCTAGAGTCCATCCCTTGACGTGTTCCTTTAGCTCATCGAAGCCGTAACACCAATACTCTACGAACTCGTGATCGTAAAGATCGTTCTTTATGACATAGTTAATCATTCCAAGTGCGAGCGCCGCGTCGGTTCCGGGACGAATCTGGAGATGGAGATCCGCCTTTGCCGCCAGCCAATTTACGCGCGGATCGATATTGATCACTTTCGCACCGAGCTTCATGACATCGATCAGCCAATGCCCGTACATGCCATCAGAATTGGCGATCAGCGGATCGTTTCCCCACAAAACGACCGTGTCGGGGCACTTCCATGCAGGATTGTCGTAGCGATCTATGAACTGCTGGGCGTAATCGCCGACCCAGAAACATCCTGAGGTTGCCATGCAGCCGATGACGCGAGTGGTGTAGCACGCCTCGCCCGACATGCCGAATACGGTGTTGGGTGATCCGATTGAATAGCACAGACGGGTGAGCCAGGGATTGATGTCTCGACCTGTGCCCATCTGGAAGATGATGCTCTCGGGCCCATGCTCGGCCTTGGCCTTGGAAAAGCCCTCGTAGATGAGATCATAGGCCTCATCCCAGCTGATCTGCTCCCACTCGTCTTGCCCACGCTTATCGCGGGCGCGCTTCATTGGATGCTGAAGCCTTTGCTCGCTGTTGACGACATCTTGCACAGCGAGGCATCTGACGCATAGACGACCTTGGTTATAAGGGTTCTCGGGATCGCCTTCCACCTTGATGAGCTTACCATCGTCATCGGTGTAGATCAGAACCCCGCAGCCATCGTGACACCCGGGGCCCGACCATGCGCTTCCGCGCGTAACGGTCAGGTCTCCCTCCTTGTAGGTGTATTCTGGGCGTTCGTGGAACGCAGTCTGTAGTTCCATATTGCCACTCCTCTTCTCTTTTCCTCGATCTACCAGCGAGACAGTCCGGCGTCTTCGATCCCTTCGATTTCCAAGTCGTCAGGGAATTATGTCTTGGAGAGAGGGAGGGGATATCGGATCTCCCATATGCCTCGTGGCTCAAAGTATAAGAGGCGTAAACGAATGTCATATGCATCAAAATGCACAAAAGATGAGAGCGTTCTTTGTTCAATGTTGAAAGTGCTGCGACCCATGCGAGGCTCTAATATCTATCGAATACAAGATGCTTTCGATGGGATGAAGTAGGGTTGACGATGGGCTGTGGGTATGCGTGTGCAAAGTGCGGGATGTGCGAAGGAAGAGCTGCTTCAAAGCCAGATCCTTTGAAGTGTCCGAAGTGCAAACATACCAACCCTGAAGGGTCGGATCGGTGCGAAAAGTGCTCGTTCGTGCTACCAAAGCCGCCGGGAGTAGGAGCTGCGAATGCCAACCTTGGGGCATCTGATTTCAAGACGGGTCAAGTATGATCGATCAGAGCATCCTTGAGCGTTTTCGTATATGCGAACATTCTCTGGAAATCCAGTATCGTCGCATTGCGGATCTGCACGATCGATAGATTCACTCCGAATCGTTCACTATATTTTCTCACATGGTAGTTCACGGTATTCCTGTGCATGAACAGGGCTTTTGAAGTGGCAGCAACATTGCCACCGTTGCAGAGATATGTCCATATCACTTGGATCTGGTTTGATCCGGTCTCTTTGTCTTCACGATACAGCTGCATTGCAGGACTATCCAGAAATGCGCTGTCCACCAGCACATGATCGACATGGTTGCCGGCGGTGAGATAGTAAGGTAGCGCCCATGTGAACGGGCATACCAAGATCCATCCGAATCCACCGGACATGAGGCTCTCATTGACGATCGCGTCGTAGTATGTCAAGGCGATCATGGCTTGTCTATATCCTATGCCGATGCTCTTTATATCGTTCAATATGCATGAAGCGCCCACCCGCAGACCGATCTGTTTGAAGTAGGTATCGTCGATTTTATCGAAGCTGGACATCCCTAATTCGCTCCAGAAATGTGTCAAATTTGAATAGGAGATCACCACAAGTTCATCATCATGGATGAAGGAGATGTTGTTACCGTTATTTATCCGTTTGACTTCTTCGATGACTCTGTTCCTATGATAGGGGTTCTCGAGTTCGCTTATCTTCAGCACGCATACCGTGTATCCCTTTGCACACCATATCTCCGATCCTCTCAATGCTTCTTCGAGAGACAGTTCGCTAATAGGCCTGTCTTCGATGAGCATGCTCAATACGGTTTGCTTGGGACTTGAAAGTTGTCTTATCTGCGACTCATTGATGCAGAGGCTCTTCAGATGGGTGAAGAATATCGTGAACAGATCCATCGCGCAGTATATCCCCATGTCGGGTGGCGGCTGGAAGCTCACGTGGAAGCAAGGATTGCCGTTCATGATGATGACTTGATGAAGGGTGAAGCTATCTTCATCGCTTTCGACGACAATCTTGTTTTGCATCTGTCCGACGGACCGGCTTGCAGCCCCCTCGATGCTCCTGTGCCATTCCTCGTCATATCTTCCGCATTCCAGCAACGATTTATTGCGAGGGTTGAGGCTCGTTGACGATTCGTTGCTCGCCGAGACCACCAGCGAAAAATCGAAGTCGGTCATACAGGCAAATCCTCCCATTATCTGCACACCCTTCTGGAAGAAATCCGAGATATTGGAAGCATTCTGCGCCATTTGCATCAGATCCGAGTTCCATAGGCATATCGATGCGAACAACTCTTGGACTGCATATGCGACTTCATAGAGAGAGCGATTCGTTATGGCTATCGCGTATGTATTCGATAAGGCTTTACTGATCGCACTTTCTTGCTCCGGAGCGCAAACTATCAGGGCGTTTTCAAGCGGAGTGGTATCGTTCGGCAGATCCTTCAGCTCGATGATATTAAGGATCGAGGTATCTTCACTCGGTTTGATGGTCTTTTTCTTTGCATCCGATGTTATTATCCTCATCCATCGGAATCTTTCACCCTCATGGGGTGGAAGCGACATCCGGGCGATCTCCGATAGATGATGATCGATCATCTCGTAGGTTATGATCCTTCTTTCCGACCAGTCCTCTCCATCCATCATCCGGATAGAATGATATAGATTCGCTGTCTTCTCGATGCCCATATTACCCTCTCTTCCGAGATCAATTCAAATGATAGCAAATGGGTTGGTTCTGTGTTGTACGTCAGGGTAAAGCGAATGCATATAGAACCCGCTTCATAAAGATGTAGTCCAGCAAGAAGGACGTCGACCATCTATTGTCATAGCGGAATCACCATCGGGCAACAATGCACAAACTTTTGATGAAAACATTGGTCATTATTGCAGCCATATTGTATTGACGGCTTTGTAAGCTGGCTGGTAATTAAGGGCAAGATTGCTGGAATTGCGCGTTTGTGCAGGATATAGAGCGATCGCGAAACTCGTGATGTGCAGCAACGGAAGAGAAGGAGAGTTGCCGTTATGTTCGAGGATTCTTCGCAGATCAGCCGATCCGCTGAGGTGATGCTGGAATCGCTGTTGGAGAGCAAGGCCAAAGATGCTTTCGGCGTGCCTGAAGTTCTGGATTCGATCATGGATAAGACTCAGAAGATGGATGGCTTGCCCGTTACGTACGATGGTGATGTCCCTCGGGATGTATCGACCCGCAGTCTTGTTACCGACAGCGGAACGCAACTTTTCGAGCTCATGCCTTCCGGAAGCTCTGATAGCGATCTTACGATGGTGTTCTACCATGGTGGCGGCTTCATAATGGAGATAGCCGAACCGCATTGGAATTTCTGCTTCGAGCTAGTGAGAACCCTACGATGCCGCATTATCGTTGCGATCTATCCCTTGGCGCCCGTTCATACTTATGAGGATGCCTATATCGCTTGCTATGACGCATTCTCTTATGCATCCTCTCTGTCCGATGACTCTAAATTGATACTGATCGGTGATTCCGCAGGTGCGCATCTTGCGATCGCGATGGCTCAGATAGCTCTGAATAAAGGCGTGCGCCAACCCAATCTTGTTATCGCCATCTCGCCTTGGATCGACATTGCCGATGAGGTTGAGGGAAAGGATGGAATAGATCCCATCGATCCGATGCTCGCGATGAGCGGCTTAAGCAAGATTGCAGGAATATGGGCGCCATACTTGCGCGATGCAAGGGTTTTCCCTCCGTGCATTCTTCACGGTCCGCTCGAAGGGCTGGCACCGATGATGATCTTCTCCGGTACCCGCGAGGTGTTTCATCCTGAAGCGAAGGCGTTCGCTGAGAAGGCCAAGCAGGCCGGTGTGGATGTGGAACTTGTGATTGGTGAAGGCCTTTGGCATTGCTGGGCGTCGATGATCGAGATAGACGAGGGACAGCGTGCCATAGAACTTATGGTGGAAAGGATCGAGAAGCTCTGATCTAAGCGATGTCTTGCGATGGCGTTAATTATGGCAATCAAGCTATCTACAATATGCAAGGAACCGGTCGAGATATCAACGGCTATAGTCAGTTGATGAGCGCCTTTATCGGCACCAACAATAACGGATTGGCATTCCAAAGCGGCAATGCATGCTATACCCCGTAATATGATGTGCGTCTTCAAGCTTGGTTTCATGCCCATAGGCGATTTGTCCCAGTTCCTTTACGAGTGCTATGACAGTCCGCTATGGAGGCGCCCTGACACCATTATGGTGTGGGGATGCAATCCGGTGTTCTCAAATTCCGACGGCACTTTGGGTCACTGGGTGGTTGAGTGCCAGAAACGGGGAAGTGAGCTCATTACTATAGATCCAAGGCTTACTTGGATGGCTTCGAAGACCAAGATCTGGATCCCTGTGCGGCCTGGAACCGATGGGGCGCTCGCTTTGGCCATGAACAACGTCATATCCCAAGAAGGCTTGATCGATGAAGAGTTCATTTCGAAGTGGACTTATGGACATGATGAGTACAAGGCATACCTAGAGCAGTTCACTCCTGAATGGGCGGCGAAGATCTGTGATGCGAATGTCGATTTGATCTATGATGCAGCCCGTATGGTCCTACCCCGGCTGGCCCATCCTCGGCATTCTCGCGATGTGCTGCCTGTGCGTGGCGTTGAGCTCCCTGTTTAGCTGGCTTACCCTCCGGGCAAAGAGCTGCCTTCCAGCGGTGTTCGCCCATGGGGCGCTCAACGGATGCTCTGCCGCTCCTCTCATGTTCATGGCTGGGACGGCCAATCCCTTCGTCGGGCCCGCGTCCACGGGCATCGCCGGTGGAATCGGCTTCATCGTCGTGGCCGTGCTCTGCTACGTCTCGCTTAAACGAGGATAGAAGACGCATAGGCGCCCAGTGGTCCTTTAAGGAGAAGCAGACAGGCATGCAGGAAGGCAATCGAAGAGTTTGACGCGGTCGAATCTCGCCCCAGAACCGATGCGCCTGCAGGTTTTTTGCGATTCTGTGCAATCGTCCGATAGCCCATGTAGGAAAATGACGATTATGTGAGACCAATACGTCCGCAAGTCTCACAGAACCGCGATTTTCCTGCATTTGGCTCGGGTCAATCCCACAAAATCGTAAAAAGCTTGCATCTGGCTTAGGGCAATCCCACAAAAGCGAAATAAACCTGCATTTCACTCGTGCGTGAAACAAGCAAACGGTTATCTCGCTTGGTAATGCCCTGCTCACTTCAAGCGGGGCATTACCATCGGCTTACAGCGCCGTGCCGCGCTTGGGAACGTAGAGCTCCCCCGTGTCCACGCCCTCATGCTCCAGTAGCCAGAGCTTGCGCTCGATGCCACCTGCGTAACCGGTCAGGCTTCCGTCCGATCCGACGACCCTATGGCACGGGATGACAATGGAGATGGGGTTGTGTCCGACCGCGCCACCAACCGCAAGGGCAGATGCCTTGCCCCGTTCGCGCTTGAGCTCGGACGCGATCGCACCGTATGTCGTGAGCTCGCCATGGGGAATCGCGATGAGCTTCTTCCACACGGCCTGTTGGAATTCGCTTCCCCTGGGAGCCAACGGCACGTCGCTGATGGGCTGCGGGTCACCTGCGAAGTAGGCCTCGAGCCACGTCCGGAGCTCCGCGAAGCCCGCGGCGTCATCGTCGGACACCATCTTCTCGGGAATCGTGGCGCCATGGTACTTCTGCCCATCGAGCCACAGACCACAGACAGCCTGCCCGTCACTCGCTATCGTGAGCGTGCCCACGGGCGATTCGTATTCACTGCAATAGAACATGCGTGCCTCCTTGCCTACTCGCATACGTCATCTGGAAAGGGAGTCCCAAAGCGCCAGCACCGCATAGCTACGCCACGGACGGCAATCCTCGACCAGCGCAAGCCGCTCCTTCGGCGTGAGCTCGGGCAGCGCGTGCGCAACCCCCGCGTCGGTCTCGAGAAACGCATCGGGATAGCTCATGGTGCGCATGGCGATGTAGTTGGCAGACCACGGACCGATTCCCCGTATCCGAAGAAGCGCCTCCATCTGCTCCTCTGCAATGGCGCCGATATCCAGATCGAGCTCTCCCTCGTCAATGGCCGTCGCCATCGCGTCGATGGCACGCGACCTCGTCTTGATCAGGCCGAGTTCCCCGAACGCGTCCTCGATATTCGCAAGCGAGCGCACATCGGCGACGCGGGGCCATGCCCTGTCGAGTCCCTCGATTCCAATCTCGATTCTCTCGCCGTAGCGCTCGACGATGCGCCCCGCGAGCTTGTTGGCCGCTCGCACGCTGACCTGCTGTCCGATTACAGCACGGCAGGCTATCTCGAACGTGTCGAAACAACCGGGCACACGGATTCCGTCGATACGCATGCTGGGAACGGCTTCCTCGAGCGGCAAGAGCGCCTGCGAAACCACCACGGGATCGCTGTCCGTGTCGAACATGCGCCGCACGCGGGCGATCACCTCGGAAACCGCGGGGACAAGCTCATCGGACATCGTGACGACAAGTTGGTTGCCGGCTGGATCGTCCTCGACCCGCACCCACCCGCATGCGACGTTTCCGTCACGGTCCTCAAGCCGGACCGTACGGGTATACGACACGTCATCGACCAGCTCGACATGGGCGAGCGCACGGTCCCGGAAAAACGCAAGCAACTCCGAGAACCGATATGGTGGCCGATAGCTCAGATGCACGGTGATCGTTCCAGACTGAACGGTTGCCTTCCCGCGCCTCTTGCGCAAATCACTCGGAGTGAGCCGATAGTGCTCCTTGAATGCATCGTTGAAACGTCGTACGCTGCCGAAACCGGACGATTTCGCCACGCGCGAAACGGGAAGGTCAGTGTCGGTAAGCAGGGATTTCGCCAAAAGGAGCCTGCAGGTCCTAAGGTACTGGGCGGGCGTTACTCCAAATTCGGCTTCAAAGGCACGTCTGAGATGTCTGCCCGTATAGCCGAGTTTGGCGGCAACCGACTCTATGCTCATCGAAGATGCGCACCTTGCCTGCAGCATTCGAGCGGCCCTTCTCGCAAGATTTGACCTGGCATCCACGAGCGAGAGCCCCGGGGCGAGCTCGGGGCGGCAGGTCATGCAGGGACGGAAGCCAGCTGCCTCGGCTTCCGCCGCCGTGCGAAAGAACGTGCAGTTCTCGTACTTGGGCATCTTCGCCCTGCATACCGTTCGGCAGTAGATTCCCGTCGAGGAAACGCCCACGAAAACCTGTCCGTCAAATCGCGTATCGCCGGATTCGAACACCTTGTAAAGTGCCCTTCTCTGCTTTTCCGAAGCGTTCAAATCTTCGCCCATCACCATATCTGAGAGAATGGAGTTCAAGTTATCCCGCTTTCTCCGCTTTCCTTACATGTTCGCTCATCGAACATGTGCCCTGCAAATCCATTTGTCAGACCAGAATAGTCACAACGAAACAAACGAATTGGCTGAAATCGGACATGCAAGCGTTTTGCTTTTCTCTCGGCACTTGCCCGCCAGTCGCAAGCAGCAGGGACACCCTCCCCCATCGTCAATCCTGCAACTCGTCTTCGAGCAGGCGGCGACGCTTGATGGCATCGTTGATGGTCAGGGAGATGGCGGCAAAGCCGACGGCGAAGCCCATGAAGAAGAACACCATGCCAATGGCAAGGTCACCGAACCATGCGACGTTTTCGATGCCGACGATCTGGATTTCCGCCAGGATGCGCATGCCGCAGGTCAAAACCCCAAGAACCGCCCCGCAGAACAGCGCGAAGCTGGCGACGTAGTCCCAGGGAATGCGATCCACCTCGGCATAGCGCTTGTAGCTCGAAAACGCCCCGCCGCGAATCTGCATGCCCACTGACGCACAGCCCGCGGCAAGGATCGTCAGTATCAGCAGAAGGTCAACGGGAACGACGGACGCGCCAAGGGGCGTGAGCACGGGATGATCGGTGGTGTTTGCGACCTGGTTAACCATGATCCAGTAGTACAGGCTCACGGTCGACCCCACGAGCAAGATATAGGATGCGACCTTCATCGACTTGTTTTCCTCGGCCTCGAGGCGTTCGTCCTTCGGGCCCATGAATTCGTTCCATTTTCGAATCAAGTACATCGTCATTCCCCCGCTTTCCAGAATAGGTCGTCCAGCGTCTTACCGAGCGTTTTGCAGATGGCCGTGCAGAGTTTGAGGCTGGGGTTATAGCGACCGGCCTCGATGAGCCCGATGGTCTGGCGCGTGGCACCGACCGCATCCGCAAGCTCCTGCTGCGAGAGACCGCAATCGGTGCGTGCCGCCCGCATGCGCTCGTTCTTCTCGTCTTCCAATGGGATTCCCTTGCCCTGTCTTCGCTAATGCAATATATATCGTACATGCAAAATATATATTGCACAATATGCGCATCTACGTCAATAGAAAAAACGAGACAAAAAAGGAAGCGCCCCGCAGGACGCTCCCCCTTTCGTAGCCTTGTGTTATGCGACGTTTACGCCTTGTTGCGCTCGGTATCCCAGTCGACGTAGCACACGTGCGTCTCGAGGTACTCCTCGACACCCAGCTCGCCGTCCTCGCCGCCGATACCCGACTGGCGCACGCCCTGGTGGAAGCCCTGGAACGCCTCGAAGTGCTCGCGGTTGACGTAGGTCTCGCCGAACTTGATCTCGTTCATGGCGCGCATGACCGTATCGTAGTCGGTCGTGTAGATGGAGCTCGTCAGACCGTAGACGCTATCGTTTGCCATCTCGATGGCCTCGTCGAGCGTCTTAAACGTGGTGATGGGCAGCACGGGCCCGAAGATCTCGTCACGCATGATGCGCATGTCGTGCGTGCAGCCGGTGATGACGGTGGGCTCGTAGAACCAGCCCTTGCCATCGACCTGGACCTTGTGGCCACCGCAGGCGACCGTAGCGCCCTCGGCGATGGCGGACTGCACCATCTCGTCGACATGTTCCTGCTGGGCCTTGTTGACCATGGAGCCCATGTCGAAGGTGCCGGCGAGCGCCGGTCCGTAGGTCAGGGTCTTCATC
>ERZ836877.2460-NODE-2460-length-23931-cov-4.245351_pt1 | contig 23931 bp, 18 predicted proteins | sample MGYA00519469_ERZ836877 | MGnify/ENA primary metagenome ERZ836877 (study PRJEB31850, sample SAMEA3708809) | human gut metagenome | biome: human gut; feature: human-associated habitat; material: faeces | place: China | collected 2014 ... | reverse complement strand
CGGCATTGAGGGCCAGCAGGTTGGTCTGGTCCGCAATGTCCGAGATGACGCCCATGATCCGACTGATGGCCTGGGCGTGTTCGTTAAGTTCCGTCATATCGTCTTTGAGCTCCAGCGAAACCTGGTGCACGGCGTTGATGCTCTGCAGCGAATTTTGGACAATGGACGCGCCGGCCTCGGCTTTGGCCTTGGTTTCGGCCGAGGCGCTGGAGGCAGCGCCGGCATTTTTGGCCACTTCCTGTACGGTGGCGTTCATTTCGTTCATGGCCGTGGCGGCCTCGCCCAGGCGCTGGGAGGTTTCGTGCGCGCCGCGGTCGGATTGCTCGATCTGGGCGGAGAGCTGGGTGGAGGCGGAGCTCACCACCTGTGAAACCTGCTCCAGCTGCGAGGCGGCGTGGAGCATGGCCTCGGTCTTGGCCCGGGCCTCGGCCCCGGCGGCCTCGGCCTGGCGCATGGCCTCGGTGGCTTTTTCAGACTGTTCGCGGGCTTTTTCCGATTCCAGGCGGGCCTGTTCTATATGTTCCTTGAGCGCGTGGACCATTTCCACAATGGCGGCGTACACGCCGCGTTTGGCGCTGCCGTCGTCCACGTTGTAGTCGCCGTCCGCCACGCGCTGGGCAATCTGCTGCAACTCGCCGGGGTCTTTGCCCAGCTGGGCGGCCACGCTCTTGGTCAGCAACCAGGTGACCACAATGCTGATGGCAATGGCCGCCAGCGAAAGCACCACGGAGGTGACCTTGGCGCTGTTGCCCGCGCTGATGGCCTGCTCCACCAGTTTTTTGGAGCTGGCCGTGGTTTGGGCGACGATATCCTCATAAACGGGGATCATGTTGTTGAAAAGGGGGCGGTACTGTTCGGCAAAAATTTTGTAGGCTCCGTCAAAGTCGCCGCCTCGGGCCAGTTGGGTCAGCTCTTTGCGCACCGTGCCCATCCGGGCGGAGGTGGCGTTGATTTTGTCCAGCATCTCTCTGGCTCTGGCTGCGTCCTGCGGAGGGAATGCGTCCAAGGTGTCCAGAAACGCGTCGCCCTTTTTTTTGATCTGGGCCAGGGTGTCGCTGTTGCGTTTGTCGTACTCGCTCACGCGGCTCACGTCCCGTGCCAACAGCATTGCCGAAAGGTTGGTGCGCATGCTCCAGAAGTTGACCTGCATGCCCTGGATGGCCACCACTGAGGGCATGATGTCCGTATCTACCGTGCTTACATTGACGTTCATGCCGGAAATGCTTTTGAAGGCCACGCCGGACATGAGCAAAAGAAGGACAATAATTCCGGAAAATGAAAGTACAAGTTTTGTCGCCAGCCGCATGTGTTATCCCCCCCACAGATAGTGATACCGAAGACGTTTTTCCGTTCCTTTGACATGCTCCCGCAAAGAGGCCACAACGGGGTCGGCGCTGTGCAGAGGCGCAGCCGGAGCGTGGCCCGCGTGCTGGGATGTTCGCCGCGTTGCCGGGATGGCCCGCTGTGAACAATCGTTTTGCATTTTATCGGAATTGTAAGCGCAATCATTAGGGGTAACTGTTTATTTATTTTGCTTTTTGTGTGTGAAATAAAGTCGATATACGCGAAATGTCGTCAAAATGGCGTGGACGTCGGCCAAGGCCGGCTCGGTGGGTTCGGGCTTGTCAGGCAGGGGGGCTTGCTGGCAGTATCCACATGCGGCTTGTGCGCCGCGTGTGGGATCTGGGTTTTGTGAAAGACTTCGGCGGCTGCGCCGGCGCGGACGCTGCAAAGACGCATGTGCCGGCCGCCCGCGCGGAAGAACGTTGGGCTGGGCGTTTTACTTGCCTTTGGGAAGGAACGTCCCCAAAGGCATTCTGCCCTGGAAGGCAGGAAGGAAATCATGAGCGAGGAAGTTTTGGATTGGAAGGACGGGGTGGCGCGCGTGCTTAATCAGCGTGATCTGTACACCCGCCTGCTGGGCAAATTTATTGAAAATGAAAAGGATACCCCCGCCAGGGTGGCGACGGCCCTGAAAAACGGCCAGGCCGAAGAGGCCCGCATGCTGGTGCACAGCACCAAGGGGGCAGCGGCCAATCTGGGGGCCAAGGCCCTGGCCGCGGCAGCTCTGGAACTGGAAATGACCATCAAGGCCGGGGCCGACCCCCAGCGTGTTTTGAACCACTTTGAGGTCGTGGCCATGGACACCCTGGTGACCATGCACGCTTTTATTACGCAATAGGCGGTTGCGGCCGGCACTGCCCGCCGCGCATTTCGTGCCTCCCATCGGGATACGCTCCGCGTGTGGCCTGAAGGGAGGTTTTTTTGTTCTTTGGCATATTATCAGGTCTGCCAGGCGCATTTCCCGCCCGTGACAGGCCCTTTCCCGGCCACCCTTGAAGCGCTCCTCTCACAAACCGGCGGCGTGCAGGATGTGCCGGCGCAGGTCGCGCACGGCGTCCAGGAGGGCGGGGTAGTCAAAGCGGGTGAACTGGCCGTCTTTATAGAGTATCTCACCGCCCACCATGGTCAGGCGGGTTTCCATGCCGGTGGCGGCGTAGACCAGTTGTGAGATGGGGTTATAGAGGGGTTGCAGGTTGGGGGCGTCCAGGTCCAGGGCCACGCAGTCCGCGGCCATGCCGGGGGCAAGGGCGCCCAGGCGCGGGTCGTGCAGGGCTGCGGCGCCGCCCAGGGTGCCCATGTCCAGCACTTGTGCGGCGGGGAGCAGGGTGGGGTCGTGCCCGGTGAGTTTGTGCAGCAGGGCGGCCCGGCCCATTTCGGTAAACATGTTCAGGCGGTTGTTGCTGGCTGCGCCGTCCGTGCCCAGGCCCACGGACATTTTTCGTTCCAGCATGGCGGCCACGGGGGCCGCGCCCGAAGCCAGCTTCATGTTGGAGGAAGGGTTGTGGGCCACCACAATATTTTTGCGGGCCAGCAGGTCCAGTTCGCGGGGGGTGACGTCCACTACGTGGGCCAGCGTACAGGGCAGATCCAGCAGCCCCAGACTCGCGCAGTAGGCCACAGGCCGCTGGCCCTGTGTGCCCACGCAGATTTGGGTTTCCGTCGGGGTTTCCGCCAGGTGGATGTGCAGGGGCAGGTGCAGCTCCGCGGCCAGATCGCGGCAGGCGGTCAGGATTTCCGGCGTGGTGGTGTAGACGCTGTGCGGGTTTACGGCTACACGCAGCCGGTCGTTGTCCTTGCAGGCTGCGGCCAGGGCGCGAGTGGCCTCCAGTGCGGCCTGGGGGCTCGCGCAGGCTGCGGAGGGAAAAGCAAACACGGCTTCGCCGCCCGTGCAGCGCAGCCCGGCCTCTGCAGCGGCCCGCAGTACGCTTTCTTCAAAAAGGTACATGTCCATGCAGGCCGTGGTGCCGGTGCGCAGCATTTCCGCATAGCCCATAAGGCAGCCCAGGTGGACCATTTCGGCCGTAAGGGTTTGCTCCACGGGAAAGATGCGCTGGTTGAGCCAGTCCATGAGGGGCATATCGTCGGCCAGGCCGCGCAGCAGGGTCATGGCCGCGTGGGTGTGGGCGTTGACCAGGCCCGGCAAAAGGATTGCCCGGCCCAGGTCAAGATCTCGCCGGGGCTGCCAGTGCGGGGCCAGATCTGCGCGCGGGCCCACGGCGGCCACCTGTCCGTGGTCCACGGCCAGAGAGGCGTTTTCCAGCACCCGGCGCTCACTGTCCTGGGTGACGATAATCGCCGCGTGGAGCAGCATGTCGCACTGTTGCATGAGTTCTCCTTGAAATAAGGGCTTAGATCGGGGCGAGTTTAGCGGCTGCCCGGCAGGCTGACAAGGGGCGGGGCGCGGGGCTTGCAAGATTGCGCCGCAACGTATATAGAAATGCGCTGGTATAACGCGCAGACCGCGCCGGGCCTTGCCGCCCTCGCGGGTGCGGCAGCCTTCGGGCCATGGGCCCGTCCACCTATTTGGAGGTGCGTTTTGTTTGAATCCCTAGCGTATGCCATGGGCACGCCCCAGGCCGGCGGCGCTCCCGCCAGCGGTACGGACATGCTGATGCAGTTTTTGCCGCTCATTATCATGTTCGCCATTTTCTGGTTCCTGCTCATCCGTCCGCAGCAAAAGCGGGCCAAGGCGCACAAGCAGATGCTCTCCGAGCTCAAGCGCGGCGACCATGTGATGACCTCCAGCGGTCTGTTGGGACGTATCCTTGAGATCGACGACGAGCAGGTCTTGCTGGAATGCGGCGAGGCCAAGCTGCGTGTTTCGCGCGGCGCCATCGGCGGTCTGCTGTCCGGTAAGGGCGGCAACAAGGACGCAGCCAAAGAAGAAAAGAAGTAGACCGCGGTACGGCGCGCCTCGCGGCCGTGCCGTCCCCTTGGGGCGGCCCCTGTGGTCGCGCGCGGCGGCGCGCATGCCGGGCCCGTGGGCCGGGCCGCAAAGGCTCGGTTCTGGGCCTTTTGCCGTTGGCTGTAAAAGCGCCGCCACGGTCTTTATGTCCTTGAGCGCGCACTGCACTCATGGCGCAACGTTCTCGAGCGGAAGGTGAATGATGGGTCTGCGTTGGCGATTGTCCCTGTCCATTCTGGTATTTGTCCTTGCCCTGGTCTACACCCTGCCCAGCGTGCCCGTGGTGGGGCCCGCGCTGCAGGGCGTGCTGCCCAAGAGCAAAATCAACCTCGGGCTTGACCTCAAGGGCGGCATCCACCTGACCCTGGGGGTGGACGTGGCCAAGGCCGTGAGCAACTCGTTGGCCCTGGCCGGCCAGGATCTGCGCCGCATGGCCCAGGACGAAAAAATTGTGGTGCTGCGCCCCCGCGTGGTGGGCGGCACTTCGCTGGAATTTCTCTTGCCCAGGGCGGAAAACGAACCCGCCCTGCGTGAGCTTCTGGCCAAGCATTTTCCCCAGTTGAGTGTGGGCGAACCCCAAAAGGGCGACGCCGGGCAGCTGCGCTATGTGGCCCATTTTACGGGCGCGGAAGTGAAGCGCCTGGAAGGTCTTGCCCTGGACCAGGCCCTGCGCACCATCCGCAACCGCATTGACCAGTTCGGCGTGGCCGAGCCGGATATCCGCAAACAGGAGGGCAACCGCATTCAGGTGCAGCTGCCCGGCATTTCAGACCCGCGCCGCGCCGTGCAGATCATCGGCCAGACCGCGCACCTGGAATTCCATCTGGTGCGCGAAGATGTGGATCCGGGCAAGGCCGTGCTGCCCCCCGGCGTTATTGTGCTGCCCTTGCTGGAGAAAAACCCTGGGCAGCATCAGCAGCGCGAGGGGCGCATTGCCGTGGAAAAGGACGCCATGCTCACGGGCGAGGACGTGGCCGACGCCAGGCCCGCCTTTGACAACATGAACCAGTCCTATGTGACGCTGACCTTCAACGCCCGCGGCGGCCGCATTTTTGAGCGCGTCACGGGCGAAAGCGTGGGGCGGCGCATGGCCATTGTGCTGGACGGCAAGGTCTATTCCGCCCCGGTCATCCGAGAACGCATCGGCGGCGGCCGGGCCAGCATATCGGGCAGTTTCACCACTGCCGAGGCGCAGGATCTGGCCATCGTGCTGCGCGCGGGCTCCCTGCCAGCGCCTGTCTCTGTGCTGGAAGAGCGCACCGTGGGGCCCTCTTTGGGGCAGGAAGCCATTGACAGCGGCATGCGAGCGGCCATGGTGGGCGCGACCGCCGTGGTGCTGTTCATCGGCGTCTATTACGGCCTGAGCGGCCTCATTGCCGACCTCATGCTCTGCTTTACCATGCTCATCGTCATGGCGGGCATGGGGGCCTTTGGGGCCACCCTGACCCTGCCGGGCATTGCGGGCATTGTGCTGACCATCGGCATGGCAGTGGACGCCAACGTGCTCATCTACGAGCGCATCCGCGAGGAACTACGCCTGGGGCTCACGCCGCTGGCGGCGGTGCGCGCGGGTTTTGACCGCGCGGCCATCTCCATTACGGACTCCAACCTGACGTCCATCATCGTGACCATCATCCTTTACCAGTTTGGCACAGGCCCCATCCGGGGGTTTGCCGTCACGCTGGGGCTGGGCATCATGGCCTCCATGTTCACGGCCATCTTTGTTTCGCGGGCCATTTTTGAAGAATGGGCGCGCCACTGCGGCCCCAAGGGCATCAGCATCTAGCGCCGGGGAGGCAGCGTCATGGGTTTGAGTTTTATCAAGCACGATACCAATATTGACTTTATCGGCTACCGCTACTGGTCCTATGGCATTTCCGTTCTGCTGATTCTGGTGGGGCTGGGCGCGGCCATCTGGGGCAACGGTCTCAAAATGGGCATCGACTTTGCCGGCGGCGTCATCGTGCAGGTGCAGTTTGCCCAGCCGGTGAGCGACGAGGCCCTCAAAACCAGTCTGGACGTGCCGGCCTTGCCCGGCATCACCACCCAGCGCTACGGCGAAGGCGGCCGCGACTATCTGCTGCGCTTCTCCAAAGCCGAAAACGCCGACGCCACGCAGCTGCGCACCACGGTAACCGGTACCCTGGCGGCGGCCTTTCCCGGCAACCCGGCGGAAATCGTCCGCCTGGAAATCGTGGGCCCCAAGGTGGGCGCGGATCTGACCAACAAGGCCCTGAGCGCCCTGTACTATTCCATTCTGCTCATTGCCGTATACATTTCCGGCCGTTTCGAGCAGCGCTGGATGGCCGGCGCGGCTATGGCCGGCGCCCTTTGGGGCGGCATGTATGTGGTGGGGCTTACGGGCCTGAGCATGGGCTGGCTGGTGCTGCTCTCTCTGGGCATCACCATGGGCGTCTGCCTGGCGCTGCGCCTCAACTTTGCCTTGGGCGCGGTGGTGGGCCTGCTGCATGACGTGTTGATCACCGTGGGGCTGCTGGCCCTTATGGGCGTGGAGATCGACCTTAATGTCATGGCCGCCCTGCTGACCCTGGTGGGCTATTCCCTCAACGATACCATCATTGTCTACGACCGCCTGCGAGAGAATCTGCGCGCCGACCCGCACATGGACATGGCGGCTCTGATCAACCGCAGCGTCAACCAGACCCTTTCACGCACCATCCTCACCAGCGGCACCACCTTTCTGGCCACGCTTTCCCTGTTCCTGCTGGGCGGCGGCGTCATCCACGACTTTGCCCTGACTATGCTCATCGGCGTGGTGGTGGGCACGGCTTCGTCCATCTACGTATCCTCCGCCGTGCTGCTGGCCTTGGGCGACACGGCCTTCTACGTCAACCTGGTCCAGAAAAAGGGACAATACGAGCGCCCCGGTGAACACGGCGTGGTGTAGCCTGTAGCCTCTCCTCCGCTACCCGTAAATAAAAACGCTGGGTGCCGCCCATGTCCGGGATACCGGATGTGGGCGGCGCTTTTGTATGTGGCCCCCTGCTTTGTCGGGGGGCCTTCTGTTGCCCGTGACCGGTACGCTCCGGCGCGTTTGCAGTTTTTCTCCACGTGGTCGCGGAGGTTGGCGCTCCCCGTTTCGAGCTTGCCAGGGGCATAACGTCTTTTGCAATGATGGCCTTTGTTAACACTCCGGAATAATTCAACAGAGTAATGCCATGGGTTAGAAAACTAGGTATACTAAATGGTTGTTGTAATATTTTTATGCAACCTCCTTAATTTTTTAAGATACTGCAGCATGCCGCCGGAAACGGGTTTTTAATCTGTTTGCCCCCATGCGTTATCCCGCGCCTTTTGTTGTTTAGCGTTATTGCATTGAATTATGAAGCATCGTCGTTGCAGTATGTTGCCTCTAGCGTTTATTCGTAAAAAATGCCGTAGTTTCGTCGATATCACGACCCAAAAATCCTGCAAGCTCCATACATATAACGAATAATCGTAATGAATATTGCGCTGTTGGGTACATCGGGTTATAATGAACTAATTTCTCCCTGAGCACAAAATCTGGCTTGAAAAAGGCATGATAACAAAATGCCAGAGAATATTCTGGGCACGCACTCCACCCTGCGGGCGTGGGTGAAAAAATAAATTCGCATGTGATATTTTTAACAACATCTGCCATTATTCCGTATGGAAGCTGGGGAATACGCGCATCTATAACATGGAGTCATAGATACGCTTTGCATGTAACAGGAACGTGTCATGGAACTGAAACACCTTAGATATTTTTTAACTGTAGCTGCAGAAAGAAGCGTTTCAAGGGCTTCTTTGCAGCTAAATGTATCGCAGCCGTCAGTGAGTCGCGTAATACATGAATTAGAGGATGAAATAAGCATTCCACTTTTCTATAGAACGTCATCCGGCATGACATTGACTTCTTCTGGTGAAAAATTTTTCATGTATGCTAACAGAGTACTGTCAATAATGAATGAGGCAAAATTTGAAATATGCAAAATTGAGCGTAGCAACAGCATCATAAATGTTGGGTTTTGTTCAAGCATATATATATTTGAAATTATAGAAAAGCTAAAATATGTTGGATACAATGTAAAAAATTTACGCTTTTTTGAGTTCAACTCCATGAAACAAATAGCTGCTGTAAAGGATAAGCTGCTTGATCTTGCTATAATACGATATGCTGATGATTTTTCGTTTCCAGATCTCGAATGTTTACCATTTTTTAATAATGAGATTTTTGCCGTAGTACCGGCATCACACCGGCTTTCTGGAAAAAAATCAATTTATTTGCGTGAGTTGAAAGATGAAAAGTTTGTTGTTCTCAAAAGAGACGTGCACGAAAATATGAATAAGCTCCTTTGTGATGCTTGCGCCGTATCGGGATTCAGCCCAGACATCACATTTTGCGCCAATGGCTTCATGTCGGCACTGGCCACTATCGCCACCGGCGTCTGTGTGGGGCTGCTGCCGCGCAACATCGCCAATGCTGCTATTCCTGGCTACGTCTATCTTCCGATCAATGGCGGAAACTACTGTGTAGAGTCGGCCTGTGTATATAGGCGGAATGAAAAAAATGCCTCAGTTATTGAATTGGCAGAAAAAATTAAGCTCTGCTATTCAAATGAAATTTGTAAACAATGCGAGGGATAAATGCGTTCAATAAAACAAAAAATTATCCTGGTTTCAGGGTTGTGCATGGCGATAATCGCAACGGTGCTTGTTGTCTTTAGTGTATATTCAACAGGTACAACACAGCATATTGTCACGGAAAAAGTTTCTCACATCCTGGAAACAAAAAGCAAGACAGCGCTTACCTATCTTTTGTCATCCTGCGCTGCAACGGTAGAAAAAGCCCTGCAGGACAACCTGGACACGGCCCGCACTACCGGAAAGATTTTTGAAGTATTGCACGCCCAACCGCAAAAAGAGCACCTTCGCGAACTGGTGACCACCATCCTGCGCGCCAACCTGGAAAATAACCCGGCCTATCTCGGTTCTTATTCGGCTTGGGAACCCAATGCCCTGGACGGCAACGACATGGCCTATGCCAACACCACGGCGCACGACGCCAGCGGGCGTTTCATCACTTACTGGAATCGCGATGCCGCAGGCAAAATCAACCGTCAGGCTCTGGTGGATTACGAAAGTCAGGGCACGCATCCCAATGGCGTGCGTAAGGGTGGTTGGTACCTGACCCCCAGGGAGACGGGTAAGGAAAGCGTCCTTGATCCTATCCCCTACACCATTCAGGGCAAGACAGAATGGCTGACCACTATTTCTGTGCCCATCAAGGAAAAAGGCAAATTCCTGGGCGTGTCCGGCACAGACCTGCGGCTGACCTTCCTGCAAAAAATGGCTGAGGAGGTTAATCAAAAAATATATTCAGGCAAAGGTCGGCTGTTGATTATCAGCCATCAGGGCTTGCTGGTGGCGGACAGCGCCAATCCCGGCATGGTGGGCAAGCCGCTGAGCGAGTCTCTGCCCCAAAGTGAAGACATCCTGCGCGACGTGCAGTCGGGCAAAGAAGCCATGCGGGCGGACTCTTCCGGCAAACAGATTTTGGGCTGCGCCCCGGTAGCTTTGGGGCGCTCCGGCAAGTTCTGGTCTGTATTGGTGCAGTTGCCGCGCGAGGTTGTGCTTGCAGATGCCGTGGCCCTGCAAAATGAGCTGGAAGCCCGCGCCAGCACCGATGTCCTGTGGCAGATAACCGTGGGCGCGGTTATTACACTTCTGGGTCTTGCGGGCCTGTGGTACTTTGCAGGAACCCTCACCCGGCCTCTGGTACGGGCCACAGTCTTTGCAGAGCATGTGGCACAGGGGAATTTTGACCAGCAGCTTAATGTGCGTCAGCAGGACGAGATCGGCATCCTGGCTGATGCGTTGCGCACCATGGTAGCAGAACTGCAAGAGATGATCGGTCGGGCTAAAGCCAAGGGCGAAGAAGCCCAGAAGGCTATGGGCGAAGCGCAGCAAGCCATGCGGGAGGCGCAGGAGGCCAAAGCCAGGGCAGAGCACGCCAAGGCCGAAGGCATGTTGGCCGCCGCACGCCAGCTGGAGGGTGTTGTTGAAATTATTACGTCGGCTTCAGAGGAGCTTTCCGCCCAGATTGAGCAGTCCAGCAGGGGAGCTGAAGAGCAGTCCGGTCGCGTGCGGGAAACGGCCACGGCTATGGAAGAAATGAATGCCACAGTGCGCGAGGTGGCGAGCAATGCGCTGCAGGCCGCCAATGCTTCCCATGAAACCAAAGAAAAGGCTCAGGAGGGCGCGGACATAGTCAATAAGGCCGTCAGCGGCATTAAAACGGTGCGTGAGCAGGCCTTGGCTGTTAAAGACGATATGGCCCAGTTGGGCAATCAAGCGGAAGCCATCGGCAAGGTCATGAACGTTATCGCCGATATCGCGGATCAGACCAACCTACTGGCCCTCAACGCGGCCATTGAGGCGGCCCGCGCCGGCGAAGCCGGACGCGGTTTTGCCGTCGTGGCCGACGAAGTGCGCAAACTGGCGGAAAAAACTATGGCCGCCACGCAGGAAGTGGGCGAAGCCATCCACGGTGTGCAGGAAGGCACGCGCAAAAACATCACCAATGTGGAACAGGCCGCCGCAGCTATTGAAAGCGCCACGTCCCTCTCCCTCAAATCCGGAGAATCTTTGCAGCAGATACTGGCTCTGGTGGCCGAGGTCAACGACCAGGTGCAGTCCATAGCCACGGCCAGCGAAGAGCAATCCGCCGCCAGCGACGAGATTAACCATTCCGTGGAACAGGTGTCCACCATCTCGATGCAGACCGCCCAGGCCATGGTGCAGGCAAATCGTGCCGTGGTTGATCTGGCGGAGCAATCGCATGTACTGCAAAGCCTGATTGCCGATATGAAAAAACAGGGCTGATCGCCCAAATCACTTTTGCCGATGGCACAACAGCGTCTGGCAGAAGTACATAATGTACAGCATAGGGAAGCGGGTTGCGGTTACTGCCGTAACCCGCTTCCGCACGTTGGCGTGATCCCCCGTGACTTTTATGCGTGCTACATCAATTTGTATATTTTATACCACATGTTAAAATAGTTGCAGCTACGCTTCCGCTTCCACGACGGGCGTCTGCTGACGCAACAGCCAGGGCATTGCAACGTTACAATGCCCTGGCTGTGGGTTCCTGCCGTGACGCAGGGGACGTGTAAGGAAGTTTTTTTGTAAAAGTCGTGGCGTCAGCCCTGGCTGCGGCGGCGCAGGCGGGCGCGGATATTTTCCACGGCGCCGGGCGCGGCGCGCCAGGCCAGGGGCAGGAAGACCAGGGCAAAGGCCAGGCCCCCGGCGGCCAAAGCCGCGCAGGCGGCCAGGAAAGGATGGAGGGGCACGCGGTTTTGCACGGCGTCGGCGCAGAACCATGCGGCCCCGGCGGCAGGCAGGGAGCAGGCCAGCATGCGCAGGGTCAGGCCCAGAAGCCCGCTGAAGGCGTTGCGTCCTTTACGGCGCGTCCAGATGCCCATGAGCAGCAGCACATAGAGGCTGACGCTGATGCAGGAAAGCGCGGCTATGCCCAGGCCGCCGTGGGGTACGGCCCAGTAACGATAGAGGGGCAGGCAGAGCAGGGTCATGGCCGTGCCGCTGACGGCGGGGGTGAGGGTGTCGCCTTGGGCGTAGTAGCCGCGTACCAGAATGGCATAGATGAGCCAGAAGGGCGTGGCCGTGAGCATGAGCCTGGTCAGGGGCAGGGCGGCCAGGGTTTCTTCCGGGCCGAAGCGTCCGCCCTGAAAAATCACGGTCAGGACGGGCCAAGCCAGGGCCGCGATGCACAGGGCGCAGGGGATGATCAGCATCAGACCGGCGCGCAGGGCCTTGCGCAGCGTGTTGTCAAAGCCGGCCACATCGCCGGCGGCCAGGAGGTTGACCAAAAAGGGATACGAGGCCACGGCCGCCGTCTGCCCCATGAGCCCTACGGGCACCTGGGAAATGCGTCGGGCGTAGCTCAGCAGGCTTACCACGCCGTCGCCGGCCAGGCTGCCGAACACGCGCAGGAACTGCTCGTCCAGCATGATGACGGTCTGGCCCAGCATGAGGGGCAGGGCCGTGAGCAGAAAGCGCCCCAGAAGCGGATGTCGCCAGCGCATATGCAGGTGCAGGCCGTCTTCCCTGGCGACGCGCAGGGGCAGCAGAAATGCGCCGATAAAGGCGCCCAGGGTAGCTCCGGCGCAAAAACCCGTCATGCCGCCCAGCTGGGCCAGCGCGGCGGGCGAAAACAGGGCGCGCAGCAGATCCAGCCGGGCCAGTTGCGGCGCCAGCAACCCACCGCTGATAATGCAGAGGTTGTAGATGAGCGGGGCCAGGGCCGGCACGCGGAACTGCCGCCGTACAAAGAGCAGGGCCGTGAAGCAGGCCCCACAGAGGAAAAAGATCTGGGCAGGCAAGACAATGCGCATAAAAAAGGCCAGGCGCTCCACCTGCTCCGGGTCAAAGCCCGGGGCCACCAGACGCGCCAGGGGGCGGGCGGCGGTCATGCCCGCCAGGGTCAGCGCCACGGCGGCGGCAGTCATCCAGCAGAAGACACAGGAGAAAAAGCGCCAAGCGTCCTCTTCGTCTTCGCTCAGACGGCGTGTGAACAGGGGGATGATGGTGATGGACATGAACCCGCCGGCCAGCAGGTAGTTGATGATGTCCGGCACCACAAAGGCGGCGAAGTACATGTCCGATTCGCCGCCTGCGCCGAACTGCCAGGAGATGACCTTGTCCCGCACCAGGCCCATAAGCCGGGAAAGAATGCTGGCCACGGCCAGAAGAATGGCCGCCGCGCCCATGCGTTGCTGCGCGCCCAGACGGCTCATGAAGACTTCCTTGTGCGTGAGCGGCGGGTCGGGGTGGGGGTACGGGCGTTGCGCGCGGACGTATCCGAAGCGGTCTTGCGGCGCGCGGTTTTGTCCGCAGGGGTCTTGCCATTGCGGGGTTTGTCTGAACGGGGTTTGCCTGTCCGCACCGTTCGGCCCGCAGGGCCGCGGCGTGCGTCCCGTCCTTGGGGGCGGCTGCGTCCGCGCCGCATGGTGACGCCTTTGGGCAGGGCCAGGGGCAAAAGGCGGATTTCCAGGCGGCCCAGGTTGACTTCGGTCAGCGCCACGTCCACCTGCTGCCCCATGCGCCAGAGCGCGCCGCTGTGTTCGCCCACCAGGGCCATGCGGCGGGCGTCAAACTGGTACCAGTCGCCGCCCAGGTCCTCTACCCGAATCATGCCTTCCACAGGCATCTGCCCCAGTTCCACAAACAGGGCGTGTTCATTGAGGCCGGCCACCACGCCGCTGAAATGTTCGCCCACGCGGGGCAGCAGGGCCAGACAGCCCAGGCGGCGTTCCATTTCGCGCTCGCAGGCCAGGGCCGCACGTTCGCTGCGGTTGAGCTGGTCGCCTATGCGCAGCAGTTTTTGCCCGGCGGGCAGGCGGCCCACGTCGTGTCCCAGGGCGTATTTGAGCGCCCGGTGCACCAGCAGGTCGGCATAGCGGCGGATGGGCGAGGTAAAGTGGCAGTAGGCCGCCGAGGCCAGGCCGAAGTGCCCTTCATTGATGGGCTGGTAGCGGGCCTGGGGCATGGCCCGCAGGCAGAGACGGTTGACCAGAAATTCCTGCTCCGTGCCGTGGGCGGCCCGTAAAATGCCCTGCAGCGCGGTTGCCGCAGGCTGCGGCGGCAGGGGCAGGCCTGCGGCTGTGAGCGTGTCAAACAGGCTTTCCAGGCGCTCCGGGTCGGGCTGCGGGTGCACGCGGTAGAGAAAGGGCAGGCCCGCGTCGCGCAGATGCCGGGCCACGGCCTCATTGGCGGCAATCATGAATTCTTCGATCAGCCGGTGGGCGTTGTGGCGTTGCCGGTGCCCCAGCCAGACCACCCGGCCCGCCGCGTCCTGTCGGCTGTCGGCTTCGGGCAGATCGAAATCCAGGCTGCCCCTGGCCTCACGCGCAGCGCGCAGCACGGCAAAAAGCTGAAAGGCTGTTTCCAGCATGTCCAGCACTTCCTGCCCGCGCGGCTGGGCCGCCAGGGCTGCGCGGGCGTCCACGTCCTTGTCCAGCAGGCAGGCCTTGACCTGATCGTAGGTCAGCCGCGCCGCGGAACGCATGACCGCCAGGGCAAAGCGGGCCTGACCCGGTGCGCCGGCAGCGGTAAAGGGAATTTCGGCCAGCACGGCCAAACGGTCCTCGCCGGGGCGCAGGCTGCACAGGCCGTCGCAGAGGGCCGGGGGCAGCATGGGTTCCACCGACCGGGGAAAGTACCATGAATTGCCCCGCGCCAGGGCCTCGGCGTCCAGAGCGCCGACCGCGCCCCGTCCGCGCGGGCGCACATAATGGCTCACGTCGGCAATGGCCACGCGCAGCAGCCAGCCGCCGCCGGGGCGGGGAGACACCTGCACGGCGTCGTCAAAGTCGCGGGCGTCCGCGCCGTCAATGGTGACCAGGGGCAGGCCGCGCAGGTCTTCACGCCCTTCCAGATCCTGCGCTGTGGGGCCGCTCGGCAGGGCGGCGGCCTCGTCCAGGGCGGCGGGCGGAAAGTCCCGTGGGGCCTGATGGTTGATCTTGACCAAGGCCTCCTGCACGTCCACGGTGTCTTCCTGTCCATAATCGCCCAAAAGTCGCGCGGCCCAGAGGTCGGCGGCGAGCGGCTCCAGCGGGGCCAGCAGAACCAGGGCGCCCGTGGCAGGGGGGGCGGCGTTCGGCGGCAGCTCCACGCTGAATTCTACAGGCAGGCGGGCGTCGGCCGGACTGCAGAGCAGACGGCTGCCCGTGCGCCAGCGCACGTGGGCGGGCACTTCCTTCAGGCCGCGTTCCAGCACTTCCAGCACGCGCCCCGTGCCCCCGCGCGCGTTGCCGGGGGTGAGCGCCGCGCGCACCGTATCCTGATGCCAGGCCCCGGCTGTGGCTTCGGGGGGGATGTAAATTTCAGACGGCGCACGGCCGTTGGCAGGGTCGCGCTGCGGGCTGACCAAGCCGCCGCCGTTACGCAGGGCGCTGAAGCGGCCAATCACGGTGCGCAGGCTTTGGGGCTGCGCCCAGAGGCCGCCGGGCAGGCGGATCAGCCGGCCCTGGTCGGCCAGGTTTTCCAGCAGGTCAAGCAGATTTTTTTTGGAGCGACGGGGCAGGCGCAGCACGCGCAGCAAATCGTCCAGGCGCATGGGCCGGGCCTGGGCAGCAAAGGTCTGCTCCAGTTGTGCGGCGTGGGGCAGGGCTGCCGGAAGACCGCGGTTGGAGGGGTTTTTTTTCATGTACTATCCGTGGGAGCACGAAACGGGGGCAAAAGGCCAGGCCTTTCACCCCCGCAGCAAAACTCTTAAGGCGCGTTATGCGCTCACTCGCGGTTGCCGCCAAAGAGGCGCAACATCATGAGGAAAAGGTTGATAAAGTCAAGGTACAGGGTCAGCGCGCCCAAAATGGCTCCCCGGCGCACGGCGGCACCGTCTTCCAGGGGGGCGGCGGCGCCGAACTGGCGCAGCTTCTGCGTGTCATAGGCGGTAAGGCCGGTGAAGATGAGCACGCCGATGCAGCTGATGATCAGGTCCATCATGGTGCTGCGCAGGAACAAATTGACCAGCATGGCAATGACCAGGCCGATCAGCCCCATGAACAGAAAGCTGCCCATGGAGGTGAGGTCGCGTTTGGTCACAGTGCCGTAAACGCTCATGGCCAAAAAGGTGCCTGTGGTCACCAGAAAGGCGTTGGCGATGGAGGCAATGGGGTAGACCACGAAGATGGACGAAAGCGTGGCCCCGGTCACGGCTGAATAGAGCAGGAACAGGCTTGTGGCCGTGCCCGCGGACATCTTGTGCACTGCCGCCGAAAGGGCGATGACCAGGCCGAACTGGGCCACCAGCAGCAAAATCATGATCAGGGTGTTGCCGAAGAGAACCGCCTGCACCGCCGGCGAGGTGGCTACAGCGTAAGCCACCACAGTGGTCAGAGCCAGACCGGCGGTCATCCACTGGTAGACCTGACGCATGTAGAGGGAAGCGACACTGCTGACGCCGCTCTGGGCGACACTGCGGGTATTGATGGACATCATATCCTCCGAAAAGGGTTGGAAACGCAAACCGGACGCCCCCCGCGCGGGCAAACGCGCCCGTGTGCGGCGGAATTTTCCGCAGGGTTTCATGTTCTGTATATATGACTTGTGCCGCAATTAGCAAGTGCTTTGCGCCAACGGCCCCGCGCCGGGGCGGGGCTGCGCCGCCCGTGCCGCGCCTCTGCAGTGCCCGCGAACGCTTGCGGGCGGCAACGGCCCCGTGCTACCCATGACGCACGCCCGCGCTGCGGGCGCAGATGCCCCAACAGAAAAACCAAGGAGTGGATATGCGCAGAATTTTTTCCGGCACGACGTTGCGCCGCATGGTGCTCGCAGTGTGCTTTTCATTGCTGACGGCGGGCTTTGGCCTGAACGCCGCGTCCCCGGCGCGGGCGGCGGCCCCGGACCCCACGGTGCGGCTGGAAACCAGCATGGGCGACATTGTGCTGCGCCTGGACGCCCGCAAGGCCCCCATCAGCACGGCCAACTTTGTGCAGTATGTGAAGTCGGGTTTCTATGACGGCACGGTCTTTCACCGCGTCATCAAAAACTTCATGATCCAGGGCGGCGGCCTCACCCCGGACCTGAAGCAGAAAGAAGCCCGCACGCCCATCCGCAATGAGGCGGACAACGGTCTGAAAAACAAAAAATACACCATCGCCATGGCCCGCACCGGCGAACCCCACTCGGCCACGGCCCAGTTCTTTATCAATGTGAAGGACAACGCCTTCCTGGACTTCAAGAACCAGACCGCCCAGGGCTGGGGCTACGCGGTGTTTGGCAAGGTCATCAAGGGCCAGGACGTGGTGGATAAAATCGCCGCCGTAAGCACCGGACGCAAGGGCTATTACGACGACGTGCCCGCGCAGACCATTCTCATCAAAAAAGCCGAAGTTGTGGAATAGGCGGGTGCGTAAGCCGAAGCCCGCTGTGGAGGCACAAACGTGGCTTCAGCCGTTACGACGCAGGAAGTTACGGGCAAAGACAACAGTGCTGGCTGCAGGTGAAGGCTGCGCCACAGGGCCGGGCCTTTGCGGTCCGGCCCCTTCCCCGGACTCAGCGCGCCTCTTTGCCGCGTACGGCGGCCCCAAAGCGGCGTTCCTCCTGCAGGGTCACGCCCGCGCCTGTGACTAAGGCCGCCGTGGCGGCCAGGGTGTAGCAGGGCCAGAGCGGCAGACGCTCCACCCCGGCCATGATGACCACGGCAAAGGCAATGCAGCCGAACCAGCCCGCCATAAAGCCCCGCATGATGCGCACCACGGCCGTTGGGCCGCCGGAAGCGTGCACAAAGGGCACGATGGCGCAGATCATGACCGGAAAAAACATGAGCACGCCGCTCCAGCCCGGACCGAGCCGTTGCGCGGCGGCCGTGACGCCCAGCACCAGCGCCGCCCCCCAGGCCATTTGCAGAGGCAGGCGCAGCCGGGCGGCCAAAGGGTGCGGCGGGGGCGGCGGCCCCTGCGGCGCGGCCGGCAGCAGAGCCAGAATGCCCACCGGCATGGCCAGCGCCAAAACCACCGCCAGCCACGGCGCGTGCGGCAAACCCAACACCAGCCAACCCGTGACGAAAAAACCTGCCAGTGAAAGGGGCAAAGCCTCAAACCAGGGCAGCCCCCAAACGGCCAGCCAAGGATACGCCAGCGCCGTGGCCGCGCAGGCCACTACCCCCAGTAAGGTGTTGTAGGAGGCCGCCGCTGCAAAGGCCGGGCCCTGCTCCAGGGTCAAAAAAAACGACGTGGGCCCGGAAATGAGTGGCAGGCCCGCCACCGCCCCACCCAGAAATGTTCCCCAGCGCCGCGTTACCCCGGCACATAACAGAATTAACAACGGCGTAAGCAGAATTTTGAGCAGCATGCGGGCTCCTTGGCAAGGGAAAGGGCGGCGACGGGGGGAAAACTTTTGCGCGAACGCCTTGCCCCCGCGCTCCTGTCCTTCAAAAAGACGTTTTTCCTGGGCGGCACACGCGGCAAGTCCTCCAGAGTCAGGGCAATTGCAGCGTTGCCAGGCTCTATCCCAGCAGCCGTAGCAGATCCTTCCCCCAGAACAGCCACCCAACGGCCAGCACGCCGGTCAGGAACAGATACTCTCCCAGACTGCCTGTGGCGCAGAGCTTGAGAGAGAGTTTGTGTTTGCGTGAAAAGGGCGTCAGGGGCACGCCCGCCGGGGTCAGCATATCCAGCAGCACATGGCTCAGGCCGCCAAAGCACAGGCCCAGCAACACGGGGCGCAGGGCCGCCGGCAGTGTGGGCAGCACAGCGGGCAGCAGGGCCAGGGCGCAGCCCAGCAGCCACCAGCCCAGCCAGTGGGTGGTGCCCCGGTGCACAGCGTTGAAGATTCTTTGTCGTCCCCGCCTGGTGGACGCCAGGCGGGCCATGCTCTGGTCCAGCACGTCGGGCAGGATGGCCCCGGCGCAGGCGGCGGCCACTCCCGGCAAGGGGAAATGCAGGGCCACGGCCGCCAGCACGGCCGTGGCCTCGTGAGTAATCCACTTCATAGGAGCCCGGAGAGGGGTTAAAAACGTACGGCGCGCGCAGCCTCCAGGGCCTTGTCAAAGTCCGCGTCCGTATGGGCAAAGGAAACCATGCCCGTCTCAAAGCCCGACGGGGCCAGGTAGATGCCCTGATGGCGCATCTGCTTGTAAAAGGTGGTGAACAGGGCCTGGTTGCAGGCCTGGGCGTCGGCAAAGCAGGTGACTTCACGTTCGCTGAAATAAGGGCAGAACATGGAGGCGATGGTGGGCACCTGGATGGGCACGCTTTTGGCGGCCAGGATGCGCTGCAGTTCATGGGCAAAGGCGGCGGTGCGGGCTTCCAGTGCGGCGTAGTCGGCGGTTTTGAGCAGGCGCAGGGTGGCCAGCCCGGCGGCCATAGCCAAGGGGTTGCCGGAAAGCGTGCCCGCCTGGTAGACGCCGCCGCTGGGCGCGATCTGTTCCATGTACCGGCGCTTGCCGCCAAAGGCCCCCACAGGCAGGCCGCCGCCGATGATTTTGCCGAAGGTGGTCAGGTCCGGGTCCAGGTGGAAGCGGGCCTGTGCTCCGCCGTAGGCCAGGCGGAAGCCGGTGATGACCTCGTCCAGGATGAGCAGACTGCCGTGCTCGCGGGTCAGAGCGCGCAGGCCTTCCAGAAAACCGGGCTTGGGCAGGACCAGACCCATGTTGGCGGCCACGGGCTCCACAATGACGGCGGCAATCTGCTCGCCGTGGGCGGCAAAGCTGGCCTGGGCGGCTGCGAGGTCGTTGTAGGGGGCCAGCAGGGTGTCGGCCACCACGGCCGCGGGCACGCCGGGCGTGCCGGGGATGGCAAAGGTGGCCAGGCCGGAGCCGGCGGCGGCCAGGAAGGGGTCGGCGTGCCCGTGGTAGCAGCCCACAAATTTGAGCACCTTGTCCCTGCCGGTGGCGGCACGGGCCAGGCGCAGGGCGCTCATGGTGGCCTCGGTGCCGGAATTGACCATGCGGACCATCTCCAGGCTGGGCATGGCGGCGGTCACGGCTTCGGCCAGCAGCACCTCATCGGGGCAAGGCGCGCCGTAACTGGTGCCGCGTCCTGCGGCAGCGCGCACGGCTTCGGTCACCGAGGGCTCGTCGTGGCCCAGGATCATGGGTCCCCAGGAGAGGACAAAATCGATAAACTGGCGGCCGTCCACGTCGGTGAGGCGGCAGCCGTGGGCTTCGGCGATGAACAGGGGGAGGCTGTCCACATTGTGGCAGGCGCGCACGGGGCTGTTGACCCCGCCGGGGATGACGGCGCAGGCGCGCCGCCACAGTTCTTGGGAGCGTTGGTCCATGAGGGATTCCTTTCAGGCAAAGTAGGTCATGGAAATTTTTTTGAGTTCTTTAAGGCTGCGCAGGATGGCGTGCTCCCGCAGGGGGGTATCGCGCATGAGTTCTTCCACCACCTGCAGGCATTCGGCCTCGCTACGGCCGTGGACCATGGTGTAGAGCTCGTAGGGCCAGTCGGGCGCGGCGCTGGGCCGGTAGTAGGCGTGGGAGACGTGGGGGTGTCGGGCCACAGTCTGACCGCAGGCGTCCACGGCATCGGGGTGGATTTTCCAGGCCACCATGGCGTTGTGGGTCCAGCCGGTTTTCTGGTGCTTGATGCTGGCGCCGAAGCGACGGATAGCTCCGCTTTTTTTGAGGCGGGCGAGCAGCTCCAGCACGGCCGCTTCACTCAGGCCGGCCTCGCGGCCCATATCGGCATAGGGGGTCAGGCTGTCCGGCAGGTCGGCCTGCACGATGCGCAGCACGCTGTATTCCGCCGGGGTGAACTGCTGGGCCATGTGGCTGCTCCATCCTGAGGGGGATAAAAGGGCTTGGCTTTTTTGCAGCGCCTTGCGGGCAGCGGCCGCGTGCGGTGGCCGTTGCCCGCAAGGTGCTGCGTCAGCGGGAAAAGGAGCGGGCAAAAAGGTTCTGGATGGCCACGCGGCCGTTGTCTTCCAGAAAGCGGGTGCCGGTGGCGGCAAAGTGGGCGCACTCAACGACGGGGTCCGTCGCGGCGGTCCAGTGGTCTTTTTGCCAGACAAACCAGGAATTTTTGGGCTGGTCAAAGACCAGCAGGGGTTTGTTGCAGATTTTGGCGAATTCCGCCCCCCAGCCCGTGCCGCCCTTGACGGTGCCGTCGGGCTGCACGGCGCCCACCACCACGATCTGGTCGCCGCTGCTCACCTGCCAGCAGATGGACTGCAAAACTTTGCGGAACAGGGGCGCGCGCGTGTACTCGCGGCTCATGAGGCGGGAGACGTAGGTCAGGCTGACGTCCTTGAGGGCCAGCTCTTCGGACGTCAGCACGCGCACGCCGCGGCTACGTTCGATCTGGTGGCCTTCAAAGCTGTAGTTCACCTCTTCCATGCCCCAGCTTTCGGCCAGGGCCCCGAAAAACTGTTCGGTTCCCGCGGCGCCGCCGCTGTAGAGCACACAATGTTTGGGGTTGAGCATGCGGGCCTCCTCGGAGGGTGGTTGTGCCGGCCCGGAAGGGCGCGGTAAAAACGTATGGGGATATCTTCGCAAAAAAAGCGCCCTTGGGCAAGGCGGGGCGGGCAACGCGGCAAAAAATCACGCCCCGCGGCGGCGGGGCGTTGCGGCGGCCGAAGCCGGAAGCAGGGCGGGAAGCGGCGGTGTGCGCCAGGCAAGGTGGGGCGGCGACAACCGGGGGTGCGCCATAAAAAATGCGGCGTGAACGCGGGGGGTCGTTTCCGGCGAACGCGGTGAGGCGGGCTGGCGACAACCGGGATGTGACAGTCGGTACGTAGCCTGCCCGCCGCGGTCAAAGGGCTGTGCAGGTGCAAGCCTGCGGGGGGACGCAACGCGACAAAAAACGCCCCCGCAAAGAGGGCGTTGTTCTGCCTGTGCGGGTTCTAGTAGCGGGGCTGGCGGGGCGCCCGGGGTTTTGCTTCATTGACGCGCAGCGTACGGCCGCCGAAGCTGAAGTTATCCAGCGCTTCGATGGCGGAATCGGCTTCGCCGTCTTCCATTTCCACAAAACCAAAGCCGCGGGCACGGCCGGTATCCCTGTCGCTGATGAGTTTGACGGACAGAACGTTGCCGTATTCGGCAAAAAGATCCTGAACCTGTTCTTCAGGGGCGGACCAGGGAAGGTTCCCGACATAGATGGACTTGGACATGAAACACCCTCGCAAAAAAAACAATCTTCCCGCGCGATATTCCGGCAAAACGTATCACCGGCACGCGGCCCTTGGTGTAAGCAAAGCACGCTTTTGCGGGATTGTCAATGAAAGCACAAAAAAAGTTAGCATTGCGCGCTTTTTTGCGCGATGCCGCACGCTACCCCAGAAAGCTGTATGAGACCAAAAGTTAACATTAAAATTAGTTATATTAAATAATTATATTAATAAAATGGTGCTCGGTGCAGCTTGTGGTGAAAAAAATGACAATACGGTGTTGCATAAAAACAGAGCTTTTTCCTTGGAAAATATAAGTGCTACTAGAGTGTTTGAATATTCAATTAGGGGGCAGCACGCAGGCACTGCACCAGAGGCATGCTGCGCGCTGTGCAGAAAAAAGCCCCGGACGGGCAGGCGTCCGGGGCTCATGAAAAAAATTGGAACTCGCTGGGGGGAGGGGCCTACGCCCCGCCTTCCGAAGGGGGCGGAGTCCAGTCCGGAGAGATGTCTTCAAAGGAGGTGTAAGGCGAGATGTACATGAGCTCGGCCACGCCCACCGGGCCGTTGCGCTGCTTGCCGATGATGATTTCGGCCAGCCCCTGGGGCGGGCGTTCGGCGGGCTTCTGAAACTTGTAGACGTCGTCGCGGTACACAAACATGATCACGTCCGCGTCCTGTTCAATAGCGCCGGACTCGCGCAGGTCCGAGAGCATGGGGCGTTTGTCGCCGCGTTCTTCCACCTTGCGGTTGAGCTGGGCCAGGGCCACCACGGGGACGTTGAGTTCCTTGGCCAAGCCCTTGAGGGAGCGGGAGATGTCCGAAATTTCCAGTTCGCGCGAATCCGTGCGGCGGCTGGTGCGCATGAGCTGCAGATAGTCCACCACAATGAGGCCCAGGCCTTTTTCCGCCTTGAGGCGGCGGGCGCGGGCGCGCAGTTCCAGGGTGCTCAGGGCCGGGGTGTCGTCGATATAAATGGGCGCGCGGGCCACTACGTCCGCCGCCTCGTAAAGGCGCTGCCAGTCTTCATCTGTAAGCAGGGAGGGCCGCCGCAGTTTGGAAAGGTCCACCTTGCCCCACACGGCCAGCATGCGCTGGATGAGCTGTTCCTTGCTCATCTCCAGAGAAAAAACGGCCACAGACACGCCCTGGCGCACGGCCGCGTGCAGGGCCATGCACATGGAAAAGGCCGTCTTGCCCATGCTGGGCCGGGCCGCCACAATGATCAGGTCCGAGGGCTGCAGCCCCGCCGTGAGCTTGTCCAGGCGGGTGTAGCCCGTGGTGACGCCGGTGATGACGTCGCGGGCATCGGCCAGTTTGGAAAGGTTGTCGAAGACCTTGTCCAGCAGTTCGCGGGTGGGGGTAAAGTCGCGCCCTACCGTGCGCTGCGAAATGGCAAAGACTGCCTGCTCCGAGGAATCCAGCAGGTCGCCTACCTCGCGGGAGGCGTCGTAGCAGTTGGCAATGATGCGGGAGCAGGCTTCAATGAGCCCGCGCTGCAGCGCTTTGTCCCGCACAATGGTGGCGTAGTATTCCGCATTGGCGCCGGAAACCACGGCCTGGGCCAGCTCACCCAGATACACGGCCCCGCCGGCGTCTTCCAGCCGGTTGCCGTTTTTGAGCTGTTCCGCCGTAGAAAGCAGATCGATGGGCGCGGATTTGCGGTAGAGGTCCAGAATGGCCTGAAAAATGACTGCGTGCGCCGGCAGGTAGAAGTCTTCCGGGGCCAGTTGGCCCACCAGAATGTGCAAAAGCTGCGGCCGCAGCAAGATGCCGCCCAACACGGCCTGTTCCGCCTCTACGCTGTGGGGCGGTACGCGGCGCACCATATCCTGCTGGGCGCGTTCCACCGTGCGGTTGACGCGGGGCTGCTCACGCGCGGGGGCGCCCCCCGGCAACGACGTGCCCCCGGCCTGGGGGCCGGGGGCACTATTCATATTATCATATGAGCCGGACACGCCGCACCCTTATTGGGCGGCGGAAGCGTCCGCAGAGGCTTCGTCGGTGTCAGCGGCAGGTTCGGCGGGTTCTTCCTCCACCTCGGGCTGGTGGTCGGAGATAACCTT
>ERZ836877.2458-NODE-2458-length-23949-cov-15.252365_pt1 | contig 23949 bp, 18 predicted proteins | sample MGYA00519469_ERZ836877 | MGnify/ENA primary metagenome ERZ836877 (study PRJEB31850, sample SAMEA3708809) | human gut metagenome | biome: human gut; feature: human-associated habitat; material: faeces | place: China | collected 2014 ... | reverse complement strand
GCCGTACCAATCAAAGCATAAAATCAGCAGTCTCATGTATAGCGCCCCTACAATTTACGCCCGCACAATTTACGCCCGCACAATTTACGCCATCGCAATTTACGCCATCGACCACAACGACATTTCATTTAACCCTTATCCGGATTTTGGGGGCGATGTTCCCATGGGGCGTCGGCTGAGGGCGACGGGTGAAAGCGATCATAGCCCCAATTCATGACGTTTGTGTCGATATACAGCATGATATTATCGAAGGCATGCTGATCACGAATGATATGCTCATGGTAATTTCTCTGCCATAATTCTATTCCTTCATAACCGGGCAAACGTCGGACCAGTCGCGTACAAGCAGCTTTAAACAATCTGACTGCTTTCGACAATTCTGAATTGAAATGAAAATCCACACATCCTTCGCCATGATCTGACTGCCGCAAGCAGCCCAAATCGGGATTCTGCAACTCATCACATTCCGACTTGTGAATGTCGACGATGAAATGAACATGATTGGGCATCACAACATAGTTCAGCACCTCAACACTCCCCGAATGGACGGAAATATCCGCAATACATTGGTCCACAATCATTCCGACAGGCGAAAGCAACATCTCTCCGTCAGAAATCTCACCCAGATAATGACTCTTGCCTTCGCAACAGATTGTGACGAAATAAATACCGTCGCAATACCCATGCCATGAGGCTCTTATCTTATGACGATCAGCCATATATGCTGCCAACCCGTCGTCAGCCGAGGGGATTCTTGGGCTTGGTAGCCTGGAAGTCCTTGAGGTAACGAGGAGTGGAGTAAGCGAGGTCGAGGAACTGACGGGCGGCGTAGGAGCGCTCGGCAAGCGCTACCATGTCGGTGGCCAGCGGCACTATGCCGTCGACGTACTCGATATCAGGACGTGTGAGCAGGCCTTTCGACTTGTCGCTGCCGTTGCCGAACAGCAGCATGCGGCGTCCCGGCTCGATCTGCGAGTAGCTGTCAGCCTCGAGAATCAGCGGCTGAGGAGCGAGAAGGGGCTGGAGGGCCATGTCGTAAACGGCGGTGTAGACCTCCATGCGGCGCGCGTCGAGCATCGGCACGAAAAGCTCGGTGCCCTCCACATCGCGGCTGAACATCACACTGACAGCCATCAGCTCCAGAGTGTCGACACCTATCATGGGGATGTCAAGCGCGAAGGCCAGGCCCTTGGCCTCGGAGAGACCTATGCGCAGGCCGGTGTAGCTGCCCGGGCCCATCGACACGGCCACCGCCTCAAGCTGCATCTCGTGGTCGCGGAGCCAGTCAAGGCAATATTTTATATATCCGCTGAGAAGAGCCGCATGGTTGCGGCCGCTGAAATCCTCGCGGTGACACAATATCATACCCTCGGCGCTCAGCGCTACCGAACACACATTTGTCGAAGTCTCGATATTAAGAATTACTGCCATGGTGTGAAAATTTTTATGCAAAGTTACGGTTTTTCGCCGCGTATATCGTAATTTTGTAAAAAATATAATCGAACATGTTACTTTCCATGACCGGTTTCGGCAAATCAGTTGTCGAACTTCCCGCAAAAAAATTCACCGTAGAGATTAAATCACTCAACAGCAAGCAGCTTGACCTTTCAATGCGTTGTCCGGCGCTGCTCCGCGATAAAGAGATGGACCTGCGCAACATCATAGCCCGCCGGGTGGAGCGCGGCAAGGTGGAATGTAACATATATGTGGAATCCATGGTCCAGGAGGCGCCCACACAGTTCAACACCGAGCTCCTGCGAAGCTACAAGGCTCAGATAGAGCAGCTTGCCCGTGATCTCGACATCCCCCAGCCCACTGACTGGTACACGCTCCTGCTCCGCCTGCCCGACGCCATGAAGGCCGAAGCGGCCCCCACGGCCGACACCGACGACTATGCCGCCGCCACTCAGGCCCTCAACCTGGCCATCGACGCCATGACCGAGCACCGCGCCGCCGAAGGCCGTAAACTCGAGGAATTCTTCACCCTGCGCATCAACCGCATAGCCAATCTGCTGGCCGAAGTGCCCCGCTACGAGGTGGAGCGCGTGAGCCACATCCGCGCCCGCATCGAGGACAATCTCGCCTCGCTCCCCCAGATTGAATATGACCGCGCCCGCCTGGAGCAGGAGATGATATTTTACATCGAGAAGCTCGACATCAACGAAGAGAAGCAGCGCCTGGCCCAGCACCTCACCTACTTCATCGAAACCATAGCCTCCACCTCGGCCGGCCAGGGCAAGAAACTCGGATTCATAAGCCAAGAGATAGGCCGCGAGATCAACACCCTCGGTTCAAAGAGCAATCACGCCGAGATGCAGAAACTCGTGGTGCGCATGAAGGACGAGCTCGAACAGATCAAAGAGCAAGAGCTCAACGTATTATAACCATTATCACTCCCCTCACCCACCATGACCAAAGGCAGACTCATCATCATCTCGGCCCCCAGCGGCTGCGGCAAGTCCACCATCATAGGCGAAATAATGCGCCGCGGCAATGTCGACCTCCAGTTTTCGGTTTCGGCCACCAACCGCTCCCCGCGCCGGGGCGAGACCGACGGGGAGCACTATCACTTCCTCACCGACGACCAGTTTAAACAAGCCATAGCTGACGACGCCTTCATTGAATACGAAGAGGTGTATCCCGGCCGCTTCTACGGCACCCTCAAAAGCGAGGTCAACCGCAGGCTCGACGAAGGCCAGACAGTGGTGCTCGACATCGACGTGAAGGGCGGTCTCAGGGTCAAGAAAATGTTCGGTGCCGGCGCCCTGAGCATCTTTATCCAGCCCCCCGGCATCGACGAACTGCGCCGCCGCCTCACCTCCCGCGCCACCGACTCACAGGAGGCCATAGACCAGCGCGTAGGCAAGGCCGAACAGGAACTCAGCTATGCCCCGCACTACGACGTGCGGGTGGTCAACGACCGCCTCGAAGATGCCGTCAGCGAGGTTGAACGCAGCATAATCAGCTTCACACAGGAGCAATGACTCCCCTCCGACATATCGGCATACTAGGCGGCTCGTTCAATCCGGTCCATATAGGCCACGTCATGCTCGCCGACTATATAGCGCAATTTTCCGAAGCCGACCCCGTCGACGAGGTGTGGCTCATGCTCTCGCCGCTCAACCCTCTGAAAACTCGCCCCGAAGAATTAGTGTCGGAAACAGACCGCATGGCCATGCTCCGTCTGGCCTGCGACATGTCGCCCCGTCTCGAGGCCTGCGACATAGAGCTCTCGATGCCCCGTCCCTCCTACACCATCGACTCCCTGAATACCCTTGCGGCGCTCTACCCTGACTGCCGCTTCTCGCTCATAATAGGCAGCGACAACTGGGCCATCTTCGACCGCTGGCGCAGCTACCGCGAGATCATCATGCGCTTCCCGCCGGTCATCTACCCGCGGCCCGGCTACGAGGTCGACGCCGCGTCGCTCCCCGAAGGGGTCACCCTGATTCCCGACGCCCCCGTCACCGACATCTCCTCGACCATGCTCCGCCGCGCCATAGCCGCAGGCAAGGACATGACATGCTTCCTGCCCGCCGGCGTAGCCGACTATATCCACCTCAACAACCTCTATATTCCTTCATTATGACCGCATCATCATCGCTGCTCACCCCCGGCGCTCTGGCCTTCATAGGCCTTGCCAACGAATACTGCCAGGCCGCCGCACAGGCCGGCGCCGCCACCCCCACGGAGTTCATCGACCGCATGCTCCGACTCCTTCCACGCCTCTACATCGCCGCCACCGACCTCCCCGACCCCGTGGGCGCCGAGGCCGACATTGACCAGGCAATGGACGAGGACACCTACAACGACGCCCGGAGCTCCATAGCCGCCCTTCTGGGCGAAAACGACACCTATCTCGAAGTGTTCGAGCAAGATATGAAATACTCCGACACTCCCATCGCCGCAAGCATCTCGGAAGGCCTCGCCGACCTGCTCCAGGTGATGTATAACTTCATCATGACCGTAAAGGACGCCCCCGAGCCACTGATCCTCGAAGCCCTCGAGGCCGTAAAGGCCGATTTCGGCTACTACTGGAGCCGAATACTCTGCAATGAGCTCCGCGCCCTCAACCAGGTGAAATACAACGAACAACCCGAATAACCTTGCCATGAATCACCAGCACTACATCAACGACCTCTGCGAGTTTCTTGACCGTTCGAGCGTCAACTTCCTCGCAGCCGAGGAGATAACCCGCCGCCTCACCGCCGCCGGTTTCACCGGACTTGACCCGGCGCAGCCCTGGCGCCTCGAGCCCGGCGGCCGCTACTATATCACCAAAAACGGCAGCGCCGTGATGGCCTTCGTGGTGTCGCAGCAGGGCCCGGCAGCCGGATTCAAGATCATCTCGGCCCACAGCGACTCGCCCGGCTTCCGCATCAAGCCACACGCCGAAATGCGCTGCGAAGGCGGCGCCGTGAAACTCAACACCGAGGTCTACGGCGGCCCGATACTCTACACCTGGTTTGACCGCCAGCTGTCAATAGCCGGCCGCGTGATCCTCCGCTCCGGCAATCCGCTGCGTCCCCGCGCCGTCACAGTGCGCTTTGACCGCCCGATGCTCACCATACCCCATCTGGCCATCCATTTCAACCGCGCCGTCAACGAGGGCAATCCCCTCTCGCGCCAGAAGGACATGCTACCCGTAATAGGCCTCATCAATGACCATCTGCAGACTGACAACCTGCTGCTCAACCTTCTGGCCAACCGGCTGAAAGTGGAGGTTGACGACATCCTCGACTTTGACCTCTCGCTCTACGACACCCAGCCCGCCGCCGTGTGGGGCTTCGACGGCGAGTTCATCTCGTCAGGACGCCTCGACGATCTCTCTATGGCCCACGCCGCCCTGACCGCCCTCATCGAGAGCTCCGACAACCGCATGACTCGCGTAATGGCCATCTTTGACAACGAAGAGACCGGCAGCGGCACAAAGCAGGGCGCCCACTCTCCGGTGCTGGTCAATCTGCTGCGCCGCGTGGGCGAATCGCTCGGCGGCAACGAGGAGGATTTCTGCCGCGCCATAGCCGGCTCCTTCATGGTGTCGGCCGACAATGCCCACGGCATCCACCCCAACTACCCCGAGAAGCACGACCCCACGAACCATCCCGTGCTCGCCGGCGGTCCCGTGATCAAGATCAACGCCAACTGCAAATATATGACCGACGCTGACAGCGCCGCGGTGTTCCGCACAGTGTGCGAAAAGGCCGAAGTGCCCTATCAGTATTTCGTCAACCACAGCGACATGGCCGGAGGCTCCACCCTCGGCAACATCCTCACCTCGCAGATCGATCTCCGCGGCGTTGACATGGGAGCCGCCATCTGGGCCATGCACTCCGTGCGCGAAACAGCCTCCACGGCCGACCACGTCCACATCATCAAAGCCTTCCGCACCTTCTACAATATCTGAAGTCAGACCGGTCCCCTTCCTTATAAAATAGCGATATCCCCCGCAACCGGCCGGTTGCGGGGGATATCCGTTTATATGTCGCAGAATAATTTACTTTTTGTCATTGAGGGCGCAGCCTTTGCACTTCTCGGCGATTTCGGTGAAGAAATCGTGGCCCTTGTCGTCAACGAGAATGAATGCGGGGAAGTCCTCGACCTCGATTTTCCAGATGGCTTCCATGCCGAGTTCGGGATATTCGAGGAGCTCAACCTTCTTGATGCTGTTCTGAGCCAGGATAGCGGCGGGACCGCCGATTGAGCCGAGGTAGAAGCCGCCGTGCTTGTGGCATGCGTCGGTAACCTGCTTCGAGCGGTTGCCCTTGGCAATCATGATCATGGAGCCTCCGGCGGCCTGGAACTGGTCGACGTATGAGTCCATGCGGCCTGCTGTGGTGGGGCCGAACGAGCCTGAGGCCATGCCTACGGGAGTCTTGGCGGGACCGGCATAGTAGATGGGATGGTCCTTGAGATACTGGGGCATGGGTTCGCCGGCGTCGAGACGCTCTTTGATCTTGGCGTGGGCAATGTCGCGGCCTACGATGATGGTGCCGTTGAGCGACAGGCGGGTCGATACGGGATATTTCGAGAGTTCGGCAAGCACTTCGGGCATCGGGCGATTGAGGTCGATCTTCACAGCGTCACCTTCGCCCTGACGGCGGTATTCCTCGGGGATGAGTTCGCCGGGATTGGCGTCGAGTTTCTCAATCCAGAGACCCTCGCGGTTGATCTTGGCCTTGACGTTGCGGTCAGCCGAGCAGCTTACGCCGAGACCCACAGGGCAGCTTGCGCCATGGCGGGGCAGACGGATCACGCGGATGTCGTGAGCAAAGTATTTACCGCCGAACTGGGCGCCGAGGCCTATCTTGCGGGTTTCCTCAAGGAGCTGTTTCTCAAGCTCGATGTCGCGGAACGCATGGCCGTATTCGTTGCCTTCGGTGGGGAGATTGTCGTAATATTTCACAGAAGCCTTCTTGACGGTAGCGAGGTTCATCTCGGCCGAAGTGCCGCCGATAACGAAGGCTATGTGATAGGGAGGACAGGCTGCAGTGCCGAGGCTCTTCATCTTCTCCACGAGGAAGGGGATGAGGGTCTTGGGATTGATGAGCGCCTTGGTCTCCTGATAGAGGTAGGTCTTGTTGGCCGAGCCGCCGCCCTTGGCCACGAAGAGGAACTTGTATTCGTCGCCGTCGGTGGCGTAGAGGTCGATCTGCGCGGGGAGGTTGCATCCGGTGTTTACCTCGTCATACATGTTGAGCGGAGCGTTCTGCGAGTAGCGCAGGTTGTTTTCGGTGTAGGTCAGGTAGACACCCTTCGAGAGGCGCTCTTCGTCGCCGCCGCCGGTGTAGACGTTCTGGCCTTTCTTGCCCATCACGATGGCAGTGCCTGTGTCCTGGCAGAAGGGGAGCTGGCCCTTGGCGGCCACTTCGGCGTTACGAAGCATGGTCAGCGCTACGAACTTGTCGTTTTTGCTTGCTTCGGGATCGTGGAGAATCTTGGCTACCATTTCATTATGCTCGCGGCGCAGCATGAAAGCATTGTCGTGAGTGGCCTGACGGGCCAGTACGGTAAGCGCTTCGGGGTCGATGACCAACACTTCGTGGCCGCCCCAGTTTTCCACCTTCACATAGTCGGAGGTCAGGTGGTAATACTCTGTGGTGTCTTTCCCCATGGGGAACATTTCCTGGTAGTGAAATGGTTTGGTTGCCATAGTTTTATGGGATTAGTTGAGTTTTGGTTCGTTATAGTGACAAAGTTAATGATAATTCACGTGCAGTCCAATTAAAATGCGGAAAATCCTTCGTTAACGACCGTTAACAGCCGCTTTAACACAATGAATATCAAACTTTTGATGTCTATTTTTCGTTATACGTGCAAACGAACCTTTAACCGTGTGATTATTATGAAAAGCCTATTTGCACTTACAATCATAGCCGTCTGTATGGCTGCGGCAGGCTGCGACAGCCCGGCGAAGCTCGCCGACCAGGTCTCAGGCTCATGGACCGGCGACATGCATGCAATCCCGGTGGGCCGCGCGGGCTCATCGTCAATAGTAGAGCGAATTACATTCCAGCGTGACAGCTCAATGGCAGGGGGAGTGGTGATAATCAACGCCGACATTTCGTCGGACCAGCCGGTGCAGAGCGCCAACGGCGCACCGGTCGACGTGGTCAGCGTAACGGCAGCGGCGCGGAGCACCGTCACCGGCACATGGCGCGCCATTGACAATGACGGCATTGCCCTTGACCTCGACCTGCGCTCGATCAATGTGCGCATCGACCCTGACATGGTGGAACTGCTCGTGAGCCCCGTCACCGGCACCGACCGTGCGGTTGTCGACTCGGTGCGCCCCGAGATGGTCAACTACATGCATGCGCTCATAGCCCGCGCCATGCATGACCATTATCTCACCTACGGGCGCCTTGAGAACGTGGCGGTGACCAACAACGGCACCGACCTGCAGATGGAAATCGACCACCATAACATAATGCTCCACCGCGAAGCCCCTGCGGGCATGGCGGCCAACAAATAACGGCGTATCGAATCAGTAAATATCCAGACGATGGAGGTTCTCGATGTCGTTTTCGAGAATACCGCACTCCATCAGCGGAACGGCTTCGTTGTGATCGTTGAGATACATCGGAGCCGGTTCTTTATATCCGGCTGACACTACCGATGCCTCATAGTCGACCACCGGCGATTTGATTCCGGCAAGGTCCATAAGGGTGTGGAAGTAAGAACGGCTCGTAGCCACATACTTGCCCCGGTTGGCCTCGAGAGCCTTCACCATGGCGGGGTCAGAGGCGCGCAGGCTGTCGCCGAGCCACACAAGCAGCGGCACATGAATCTGATAATAGCTCGGGATGGGCGAGGCGTGGAGAAACAGGCGGCGGTCATCGTCGAATATATCCTCGCCATGGTCACTGGTGTAGATCATGGCGGTGTTGCCGTTGAATCCCTTAAGGCGGTCAATGATCTTGGCCAGCATCGACGAGGTGTAGTAGATGGTGTTGTCGTAGGCGTTGATCTGCTTGTCGCGGTAGTGGTGGGTGGCTTTGGCGGGCCCGTCGGGGGTGAAGCGGGCGTAGTCGCGGGGATAGCGGTCAATGTAGTTGAAGTGGGAGCCGTAGCAGTGGAGCACCACCAGCTGCTTGGGATTGCGGGCTGACATCACGCGGTCAAGATAGGGCAGCATGTCGGCGTCGTAGGAGAATTTCTGCCCGCCGGCCATATAGTCCTTGATGAAGATGCAAGTGTCGGCCTCGGAGCCGAAGAAGTCGATAAACGAGTGGTTGCGGTTCTGGTTGGAGAGGAACACGGTGTTGAATCCCGCCTCCTTGAAGGCTGATATAATGCTCTTTATGTAGTAGATTGAGTCGTTGAAGTTAGTGGCGTCGAGCTGCGACATGAGCATCGGCACCGACTTGTGGGTGGTGTTGCTCTGCGATATGGCGCGGGGGAACGACACGAGGCCTCGGCGGTTCATCAGATCGGGCGTAGTCGGGCGGTCATAGCCCAGGAGCTGCCAGTTGTCGGCGCGTGAGGTCTCGCCGATCACCATCACATAGAGCTCGGGCACCGAGTCAGGGTGCGTGGCCCGGGCATGGTGTGTGTAGCCGGCCGATGTCTTGTGGTAATTGAGCGTGCGCACGGTGCGCTCCACGGCCAGATAGAGGTTATAGGTGACATTGAGCGGATAGAGGTCGCAGTGCGGGCGGTATGGGCGTTGGGAGGTGAAACTCAGGCCGAAAGTAAGCACACCGGCGGCGAGCACACACAAGCCCGTGCGGCGCGTGATAAACAGCACTTTCGGCTCCAGACGCCATTTCTTTATCCGGGCCATTATGCCTATGATGATGGGCGGCACATAGATGAGGACTATGAACAGCAGGATCGGCAGCATGTTGCCGAGCAGCTCGCTCACCTCGCCGGGGTTGGTGGTCACCACGTTGAGAAACATGTCGACGGCTATAACCGAGCGCCCGTACATGTAGAGGAGCACCACCTGGAACGCCGCGAAGAAAAACAGAATAATCATCCAGAGGCTCGCTTTGCCGATTTTCGGGGTTATTGACATCAGCAGAATGTAGAGCGCGCCGGGGAGCAGCACGTTGGTCAGAGCCTGGAAAAAGGAGAGGCGCTCGGTGAAAGCAAGCCAGACGTTGGGCAGCAGGCACACCGCAATCACCCACACGAGCAACAGCAGCGAGCCCGTTCGGGCCGAGCGGATATAGTCAAAAAGCTTCATTGATACTGAAAATAAATGCCGTTTCACCGCGTCCCACCCCGAAGTCAAGCCTTACGTTGGTACGCTGCTTGAACTCCCAGCGGTAGCCTATGCCGCCGTTGGGAAGGATGCGCCGGAACTGTATTTCGGAAAATTTAGGAAATATGGTGCCGCAGCCGGCCCACAGAACCAGACCGTTGCGCCGCCAGATGTGCTGACGCAGCTCCACGGTGAGATCCATCGAGCATTTGTCGCGGAAGCGGCCTTCGTAATAGCCTCGCATGGAGTTGCTGCCGCCGAAGGTGGCCATCATGGCCCAGGGCACGTTGCCGTAGTTGAAGGTGCCTTTGAGCTGAGTGGCAAGCACACTCCCCTTCCAGAGGTTGCGGAAATAACAGAACCGCAGGTCGGTAAACGAAAATGCGTAGTCATTGCCTAAAAAGCGCGGGGCGAAGCGCTGCTCGAGCGAGGCCAGGAAGCCGTGCTGGGTGGCGGTGAGGTTGTCGCGGGTATCGTAGGACAATTTGAAACCCACGGCATTGGTGGCGGTGTGGAAGCGCTGTCCGTTCCAGAGTTCGGGGCGCCGCATCTTGGCGGCGTGGGCGTAGGTGAACTGTGCGCCGGGACCCGCATAGAAATGTGGTGCCAGACGGTAGAGGTAATTAAACGAGGCACGGATGAATATCTCGTTGAATTTCGACTCATTGTCCATGTCGAGGCCGCGGTCAAAGCCTATTCCCCAGAATTTGCGGGGAAAAGAGTAGAAATAGAGATTGTAGTCAATTCGGTGAGTGTCATTGGGGAAAATATGATTGCCGCGGATGCCTATCATGTAGAATCCCACGGTCGACACGTCGCCGTAGAGCGACACATTAGAAGGCGTGGTAATAGTGTCGGTGGGGCTGTGGCGGTAGAAACCGGCGGCAACGAGACCGATGCCCAGCCGGGTGTCGGAGGAGTAATGCGGACCACCTATAATACTGAAGTCAAAGCACTTATATTCCTTCTTCTTGTTTGACTCCTTGAAGTAATCAATCACGCGGGTAATAAAATTACGCTTTGCCGGGACAGTATCAGCAGCCACAGCCATCGAATCGGCCGGCACTGCCGAACGCTTTCTGACAGAGCTAATCAGCGCACTGTCAGCCATCAGTTCGGCCTCGTGAATGTCGCTGATAGACTGCCCCCCGGCACTGACGGCGGGGAACAAAAGCAGGCAGAGCATAGTGGCCAATAGTGTGTCTGTGACTTTCTTAGTAAATTCCATTGCGCATGCAAAGATAGTCAATAATTGCAAATTACACCCTCTTTTGACAAGATTTGTTAACTACAGTCACCATTATTATAGTCCGTTTTTTAAGCCACTGGTGCAGAACATCAGAGCCTCGAACGGTGTTCTTATTGCAAATGGTAATATTACCATCAGCTATTTATCCGTTTAACTATTTATCACTTATGAAACTGTGCGTCAAAATATTATCAATAGCGGTGGCCGTCATTTCAGGTCTGACGGCCACCGCTGTGACGCCTGACAGCATTGCCGCGGAGGTGATTTATGTTTCGGATACAGCGGATGTTACGGATGTCAGCGCTGAAGCTGACACGCTTGCGGCTGACTCTTTGCTCTCCGAGCCGCCTCCGTTCATGCCGCAACCGGGATCGGCCGAATGGCCCGAGGCCTGGGGCCGTCCGACGATCTATGACTATCCTTATTCGCGCACGTTCAGCATCCCCGACTGGAAACGCCTGTGGGTCAACACCGCAGTAATGGTTGGCGGAGGCATAACCACCATGGCGGTACTCGAAGCACTTCCGGCCGACGCCACGGCCTGGAACAAATCAGAAAACGCCAAGACATCAATGTGGAAGCGCTGGGTGCGCAATGTCAAGGACGGCCCGCACTGGGACGGCGACAACCCGATATTCAATTTTGTGCTCCATCCCTACGCCGGCGCGGCCTACTATATGGGCGCCCGAAGCGCCGGATTCAACTGCTGGGGTTCGTTTGTCTACAGCTTCTGCATATCGAACATTTTTTGGGAATACGGCTTCGAGGCGTTCAACGAGATCCCCTCGGTGCAGGATATCATCATCACCCCGGTGGTGGGCTCGCTCCTTGGCGAGGGCTTCTATCTCATTAAGCGCCATATAGTAAGCAACGGCTACCGGCTCTGGGGTTCCAAACCGCTGGGTTATGCCGTGGCCTTCATCGTCGACCCGCTCAACGAGGTGGTTGGCTATTTCCGGGGCGACCAGCGCCGCGCCTGCCTCAAAGCCAAAGCCCGCAGCGGCGAGGGATTCCAAAGTTCGGCCTGGATGGCCCCCTCGCGCCGGGGCATCCAGGGCGGAATAAGCATTACATACAACTTTTAGCGCCATTTAGGCAACTCTTTGATGTCCCCTCACCGTAACAGCGGTTGGCATATCCCGAAAAAAACTCCTAACTTTGCACCGAATTTCCAAGGCCGAGAAGGCCCCGAAACCATAACCGTAATAATACAATTGCACTATGAAATCAAGCAACTATCTGATTATTGGAGCATTACTATTCAGCGCCATGACAGCTGAAGCACAGAAACTCGAGAAAATCAAATACGGCGATTTCAACTCATGGATCACCCGCAACATACATGAATCATCCGTCATAGGCGGCAAGACAAAGAAGGTCTACGAAGTAGGCCCCGCCCGAACCATCGACGGCAACAAGGCCTACGTCAACGAGGGCGGTTCGCCCTGGGGCACCTCCAACGTCTATGCCAAGGTGGCCGGCGTGGTCAAGGCATCCAATGCCGTGGAGCCCTGCATCCGCTCGGGTCACGACCTCTGCGCCAAACTGATGTCGAAACTTGAGCACGTGAAGGTCATCGGCCTCATCAACATGGACGTGATGGTGGCCGGCTCGATGTTCCTCGGCCAGATGATCGAACCTATCAGCTCCACCAAGAACCCCTACAGCAAGATGGACATGGGCATAGCCTATAACAAGCGTCCCAAGGCCCTCGTGCTTGATTATAAGGTGGATATGCCTGACAGCGACATCCGCACCAAAGCCACAGGCTTCAGCTCGCAGAAAACGCTTCAGGGACATGACGACGCCGTGGTGTTCATCATGCTCCAGCGCCGCTGGGAGGATGCCAACGGCAACCTCCACGCCAAGCGCGTAGGCACCGGCGGCGAGAAATTCACCAAAGGCTCCAAATGGGTCAACGGCCACAAAATTCCGATTGTCTACGGCGACACCTCGGGTCATCCCGAGCTTTCATGGGTAGGCCTCCGCAGCAACAGCAACGCCTACTATGCCCGCAACTCCAAAGGCAAGCTGCGCCCGGTGATCGAGGAAGGCTATGACAGCCCCAACGCCACTCCCACACATGCCATAGTAATGATAAGCGCCGGCAGCGGCGAGCCTTACGTAGGCACCGAAGGCCTCAACTTCTACGTTGACAACATAGCCTTCGAGCTCTAAACCGGCTCTCCCCTAATAATACCGACGGCCCCGCAACACCGGGGCCGTTTTTCCATGTCCACCCAATCATATAATAAAGCAAAACGCCAAAAAATATTTATTATATGATAGATTAGGGCAGGTTTTTCTAATTTCGAGGGGGGTCAGGAGCGGGAGATTTTGAGACCGGTAGCGGAGAGGCTCATCTCACAGAAGCGGGCGCGGGGGTTGGGGGGCGCCGAGGTGAGGATGTGGCGGATGCGGGCGGCGGCATCGGGGTCCTTGGCCACGATGTAGAGGAAGCCGCCTCCGCCGGCGCCGGGGAGCTTGTAACCGAGGGCATAGTCGGCAATGCGGTCGATAATAGCCTGGACGGCCGGAGGATTCGTACCGCTGTCGATGCGTTTGTTGAGTTCCCAGGAGCGGAGCACGTCGCGGCCGTAGGCCGTGAAGTCGCAGCGCTGGATGTCGCGGGCCGTAGCTGCGGCGTGAAGGCGCATCTCGTCGAGGATGTCGAGGGTGCGGCGGTCATTGAGCATCATGCGTCGCACTATCTCGGCAAGAATATCCTTGGCGGTGCGGGTCAGGCCGGTATAGTAAAGCAGGTGGCAGCCGGAGTACTGCGGGTCAGTGAACAGCGCCTGCGGCAGCCAGTCAGCGACGGGGCGCTGGAGAGCTCCCGCCCCGGTGGTAAGAAGCTTAAGGCCGGGGAGCATGCCGCCGTACTGGTCCTGCCAGCCGCCGCCGGTGGTGAGCATCTGCTCGAGTGCTACGGTACGCGAGCATATATCCGTGGTGTCCCAGGTCAGTGAGCAGAAGTTGGCCAAAGCGCCAAGCACGGTAGCACCGAGGATGGAGCTGGTGCCGAGACCCGAGCCTGCGGGCACGGCCGACAGGAGCGTGAGATCAAAGCCCGAACCGAAGGCTTTGAGCTGCGACTCAAGCGAATCGAAGCGCTGCTGACAGAAGGCCGGATAGAAGCCGGCAAGGCACAGAGCCGCTTTTGGAAGAGAGAAGGGGGAACCGACGCGGTGAAAATCGGAAAGTCCGCGAAAATCATCGATGCGCTCCTCGGCTCCGAGGTCGATGGAGCGGAGAGTGATGGCCATGTCAGGAGAGCGGCGCACGAACACCTGCAGCGGCGGCAGCGAGTTGAGTTCAATGGCGGCATTGACCACCCGTCCGCCGTTCCAGAGCGAAGCGGGAGCGGTGTCGGTCCAGCCGCCTGCCAGATCGATGCGCACCGGGCTGCGGCCCCACACTATCTGGTCAGTCATCACATCGCACTGCGGGAGGCTGCGGCTGCTGTCGAGCGCGGCGAGCATATCGCGGCGCATAATACCGAAGGCCTCGGCATCGTCAGCTGAGCCATCGGCGCCCGCGAGGCGCGCCATGCGGCTGCGCAGCTCGAAATTGCGCATTCTTCGGGCGGATGGAGCTTCGGCATCAAGCGGCGCAGGAGCCGGAAGTCCCATAGAGTGCATCAATGAGGCAGTGTGCTCAAGGTCAAGATTGTAGAACACGCTGCGGGAACAGTTGCGGGCTAAGACGGGAATGTCGGCGCGGAGGAAGGCACGACGCCGGGCGTAGAGGCGGCCTATGGCCGTGGAGCGCGAAATCCCGTCGGCCGACAGTCGCGGCAGCGACTGCCAGAGCCTGGCTACGCCTTCGAGTTCCGGCTCCGAAATCATCCAGCGGGCAAGCAGTCCGGCCTCCTCTACCGATTCAGTTACGGGAAACAGGCGCGCGAAGTAAATGTCAGTGTCGACGCCACTGTCATCACACAGATCGCCAAGATCAAGGCCGCGGGCTGCGGCCCACTCAGCAAGCGGACGGCCGAGGTAGAGCGTCGAGGGATCGGTGACGGCGCCGCGCATGGGATCGTCGAAGCCGTAAGGGCGTACGCAGTCGGCAGCGTCTCCTACGGGCACAATGTCGATGCATGCGCCCTGAGGCAGGCTGATGGTCCAGTCATTGCGGGGCACTCCGGTGATGACATTGTCGGAGGTCATGGTCCAGTGCGGACCCACATGGCTGTTCTCCACCCAGATGTTATTGTTGGCGGCGGTAAGCGGAGTATCCATCAGGCAGTTCTGCACAAACAAAGCCGGGTTGGGCTTGGCGGAGCGTACCGAGAGGAGGCGCTGGTCGGCCACCACATTCTGCATGGCGAGGGTCGAAGAGATTAGCTCGCGGGTGGTGCCGAAATGGTAGAACCGGCCGCGGTCAAGCGGCACGATGGCCACGGTCAGGCCCTCGATCTCCGGATCAGGCTGCGAGGGATTGAGACCTAAGGCGCCGCCGAACTGCGTGTAGAGATCATAGAAACGATAGTCGCCGGAGGGGGTCACCGACTTGCGGCGGAGGAGCTCCACAGCTCTGTCGCTCAGCACCCACAGTCCGGTGTCCATCAGATAGAGATGAGTCACGGCGAGGGCCGCGAGGCGGTCAGCGTCGGGCTTCTGGAGCATGAAATCAAGGGCCGAGGGGTCGGAGCGCCGGAGCATGAAAACACCGTGGCGCGAAGCCTGCTGCGGGGAGGCCCAGATGCCGAAGCACACCACGTCAGCGTCAGGCAGCTGAGCCAGGGGACCGTCGGAAGTGAGACACACATCGCCGCTTGCCACCAAAGTGCGCAGCCTTTCCGGGGCGCGCTCCATCACCTCGGTGAGCAGCGGCATCTGCAGGCCGAGCAGGTTGAGGTCGAGGCTCTGGCCCGTGGCCCAGCGGAGCACCGGCATCGGCGCGAGCGACTTGCCCACGGCCGCGTAGGCCGGCAGACGGCGGCTCTGCCCTCCTGCATGGATTATGATTTTGCGGTCATGGACCTCGGCGGGCGACGCGAGCGATTCGGCCCAGCGGTCGAGAAGCCAGACGGTGCCGGCACCCGAGCCGAGCTTGCGGTCGGCGGGGTCAGAGGTGGAGAACCATTCGCCGCGACGGTAACGCGGCTCCACATCGTGAAACGATGCGGCGATATCGGCCGGAAGTGACAGCAGTTTCTTCATAATCATAGAGTTACCGGGCACAAAGGCCACATTGCGGAGTTATTTAGCGTAAAGGTAGCCTTTTTCTTGCAATACTCCGCTGTTTTGAGCGAAAAAAGAGAAGCCCCCGCTTTTTCGGGAGCCTCTCTTATGGTGATGGTGGCTGACGGGGTCAGCCTCTGATGTCAGACGGGGGATTATTCGGCAGGAACCTGCTCGGGATCGAGGAGCACTACGCGGTAGTTGCCCTGCTCGATGAGCTTGCCCATGTAAGCCTTGACGTCGTCAACAGTGATGGAGTTGAGTGATTCAACGGCGGGGTTGAAGGTGTCGACACCGTTGTAGTTCCAGCCGGTGATGCCATTGAGCCAGCCTGAGTTCTTCTCCTTGGCGGCGGTGGCTTCCTTGACCATGAATTCACGGATCTTGTCGAGTTCCTCAGGTTTCACTTCCTTGGCCACTCCTTCAAACTGCTCCTTGATTACCTTGAGGACAGCGTCCTTCATTTCGGGTTTCATGGGGAAGGCGGTGAGGACTTCGGAATTCTGGTCGCCGATGCGCTCCATCGAGCCCTGAGCGCCGCATGAGTAGGTGGCTCCCATCTCTTCACGTACAATGTCGAGGAGGCGTTTCGAGAGCACCTGACCGGTGATAGAGGCGAGCTGAGCGTTCTTGACGGTGTAAGGCTCGTTGCCGAACTGAGTTACATAAACCCAGGTCTGGGGAGTCTGCATGGGGGTTGAATAGGTATCGGTAGCGGTGCCTCCGATCATGTTGTACTGCGGGTCGAAGCTCTTGATGGTGCGTTCGGCCTTCTTGGGGTTGGCGGGCAGCGAAGCGATGTACTGTTCAACGAGGGGACGGAGTGTCTCGAGGTCGACGTTACCTACGAAAGTGAAGGTGAAGTCGGCGGCATTGGCGGTCATGGCCTTGCAAACCTCGATGATCTGAGCGCGCTGAGCGCCTTCGATGTCCTCAACCGAGAGAGCCTTGATGCGGGGAGTGTTATAGAGCGATTCGTAGATCTTGCTCTGGAAGATATACTGAGGATCGGATTCCTGATTGTGGAGGATGCTGGCGTAGGTTGACTGAAGGGCCTCAAATTCTTCGGGGGTGAAGTTGATGTTGGTGAAGCACATGTAGATGAGTTCCATCATTGTGGCGAGGTCCTTGGGAGTGGAGCTGCCACCGAGACGGCGGGTATAGAGGCCGTAAGAGGGAGCCACGCTAACCTGCTTGCCGGAGAGGTATTTGTCAATGTCGGTGCGGGTGTAGGAGCCGAGGCCGTAGCGCTGGAGGGCGATAGGCATGAAGAGGAGGCTCTTGGCATAGTCGGCGCCGTATTTGGCGGTACCGTTGAGGGCCTGGGCGGAGAAGAGGATTTCGTCGTCCTTGAACTTGGTGGGCTTGATGATCACGGTAGCGCCGTTGGAGAGGTTCCATACGGTGGCATCCCACTGTTTGTCAGTAGACTCCTTGACGATCTTGCCGGGTTTGGGGAGTTGGGGGATGAGGGGCTCGGCCTTGAGTTCTTCCTTGTAAGGTTCGATCTCTTCGGCTTCGACGGAGGCGAGTGCCTGCTCAAACTGTTCCTTGGTGGGATAGTTGCCGTCGGCGAGGTCAGGGGTAAGGGCGAGGAGCACACGGTTGTCGGCGGTGACGAATTCCTTCATGGCCTGATTGAGGGCCTGGACGGGAATTGACTGTGCGAGCTGTTTGATGAGTTCGTATTCAACTTCGATGCCGGGGATGGGGTCATTGTTAAGGAAGTTGTTGACGTACTCGTGAACATACTGGCTGCTTTCGCGCTGTTTGCGGTTGTTGTAAGCCTTTTCGTAGCGCGAGAGGTATTCGGCGCGGGCGCGGTCATATTCCGTTACGGTGAAACCGCCGCGTACGGCGCGGAGCACTTCACGGTAGGCTGCTGCGAGAGCGGGAGCGAGGTCGGGGTTATTGCCCATCACATCGAGGGTGAAGGCGTCCTTGGTGTTGGCGAGGAAGAAGTTGCCGTAACCGGTGGATGCACCTGCGAAGGGAGCGTTGGGCTTGGACGAGATTTCGTCGAGGCGGGTGTTGAGCATCGATGTGATCATGTCAGTGATATAGTCCATGGCGTAGTAGGCCATGGTGTTGCGCTGTTCGCGGGGAAGAGCGTCGGTCTTGAACATGAGTTCGACGAGTGACATGGTCTGTTCCTTGTCGTGACCGATGGCATAGATGGTGCCTTCGGTGTCCTCGACGGGGAAGTAGATGCGCTCGGCGGGATTTTCGGGCATCTCGATGTCGGCAAACATTTCCTTGATTTTGGCCTCAATACGGTCAACATCGACATCGCCGACCACGATAATACCCTGGAGGTCGGGACGGTACCATTTCTCGTAGTAGTCACGAAGGGCCTGGGGCTCGAAGTTGTCAACCACATCCATCGTGCCGATGGGAAGGCGGTAGCCGTAGCGGTTGTTGGGGTAGATGGTGGGGAGAAGGTTCTCAAGGATACGCATCTGGCCTACCATCGAACGGCGCCATTCTTCGTGGATCACACCGCGCTCGGCGTCGATTTCCTCGGGGAGGAGGAGAAGGTCGTTTGCCCAGTCATGAAGGATGAGGAGGCAGGAGTCCTGGACACCGACGCGGGCCACAGGAACGTTTGAGATATTGTAGACGGTCTGGTCAACAGCGGTGTAGGCGTTGAGGTTCTGGCCGAATTTCACACCTACCGATTCGAGCCAGTTGATGAGGTTTTTGCCGGGGAAGTGGGTGGTGCCGTTGAAGCACATGTGTTCGAGGAAGTGGGCGAGGCCGCGCTGGTTATCCTCTTCGAGGACTGAGCCTACCTTCTGGGCGATGTAGAAGTCGGCCTGACCTTTGGGATACTCGTTGTGACGGATGTAATAGGTAAGTCCGTTGGAGAGCTTGCCGATACGTACATCGGGGTCGACGCCCATCTCCGGGATCTGCTGAGCGAAAGCGCTGAGCGGCAGGAGCATCATGGCGAGCATCAGACCTGCGATGAATTTAAACGATTTTTTCATGTGAAATGATAATTATGGTGAATGTTATAATTGTATTCCAAGTATATTAGTCGCAAAAATACGGAAAAAGTTACATTACTTGAAAATATTTTTTGACAAGAAAGAAAAAATGCGCAAAAAATCGGAATTCAGCGCAGCATCTCCTCGTCGGGGTTGATGACGTAGAGACGTGTGGTGGCGCGGGTCACGGCGGTGTAGAGCCAGCGGTAAAGGTCGAGGCCGGCCCCTTCGGGGGGCACGTAGCCGATGTCGACGAACACCGCGGGCCACTGGCCGCCCTGGGCCTTGTGGCATGTGACAGCGTAGGCATACTTTACCTGGAGGGCGTTGAGATAGGGGTCGGAGCGCAGGCAGCGCATGCGCGCCTTGACCGACATGGCCGGCGGAAAGAGCTCCGGGTCATTGAGCAGACGGTTGTAGAGATCGTTGAAACGTGCCTGCTCGAGGGCCGGGGCGTCGCCGGTGAGGGTGTCGAGCATTATCTTGCAGTCAAGCGAGATGTCGCGGTCAGGCAGGCGCAGGCGCACGTCGGCGAAGCGCAGGCCGTAACGCTCCTCGGTGCCTGTGATCGACTCCACTTCGGCCATGTCGCCGTTGGCCACGAACTCGAGGCCCCTGACCTTGGCGCTCCAGAGGTAATTGTTCTTGGCCACCATCAGACGGTCGCCCCTTACAAGCTCCTCCTCCATGCCGAGGATGCGCGACCGGATGGCGAGGTTATACTGCACGGCGCGCTTGTTGCTGCGGGTCACCAGCAGGGTCTCCCCCACGCCGTATTCATTAAAGGCCGAGGAGATGGTGTCCTCGAGCTCCTCGCCGGCAACGGTCAGTGCGTCGGGGAAGCGGTCGAGAGTCAGACGGGGCTGCGGAAGCGGATCGCGGAGCATGGCGCGGCGGAGCCATGTGGCATTGTAGAGTATGCCCGAGCGGGCTTTCTGACGCACAACCTCAGTCATCACGGCGCGGGTCACGTGAAGGCCGTAGCCGCGGAGCACATCGGGGTTCATGGCCGGACTCTGCGAGCAGCCTACCGGGGGGAGCTGGGCCGTGTCGCCGAGCAGAATCATGCGGCATCCCGGGCCGGAATACACATATTGTATCAGATCCTCCAGCAGGTCGGTGTTGTCGCCGGCGCCGCGGCCGTCGCCTATCATCGACGCCTCGTCGACAATAAACACCACACCCTCAAGAGTATTCTCGGCCACCTCGCCGCCGAAGGACATCAGTCCGGCCTCGTTGCCGCGGTAGATGCGGCGGTGAATTGTCGAGGCAGGATAACGCGCGAAAGCGCCGAACACCTTGGCCGCACGGCCCGTTGGCGCCAGCAATACCACCGGTACTCCTATTTCGCGCAGTGCCCGCACCAGCGCACCGGTAAGAGATGTCTTGCCCGTGCCGGCATAGCCCGCCAGCAGAAACACCGACATGTCACGCATCTGCGGCGAGCAGAACTGCGCCAGCGCCGCTATCAGCTGTATCTGCTGCGAATTGGGGTCGTAAGGCAGATTAAGGTAAATCCGTTCGGCAAATTCATTGGTATCCATGCCGCAAAGTTAGAGAATTTTGCGTTATATTTGCATCGTAAAATCACTTTATTGTCTAACCCCATAACTCCTTATTATATTATATGAACGTAGGTGACAAAGCTCCCGAAATCCTCGGCAAAGGCCAGGACGGCAAAGAGATCCGCCTCAGCGACTTCGCAGGCCGCAATCTCGTACTCTATTTCTATCCCAAGGACAACACCCCGGGATGCACCGCCGAAGCATGCTCGCTCCGCGACAATATCGACGCCCTCCGCGCCCGCGGCTATGCCGTGGTGGGAGTAAGCTCCGATTCCGAGGCCTCCCACCGCCGCTTTATCGAGAAGCAGCAGCTCCCCTTCACCCTAATCGCCGACACAGACCATAAGCTCCAGGAGGAGATGGGTGTGTGGGGCGAAAAGAGCATGTGCGGCCGCAAGTATATGGGCACACTGCGCACCACATTCCTCATCGACGGCCAGGGCGTGATCACCCATGTGTTCGGCCCCAAAGCCATCAAGACCAAGGAGCACGCCTCACAGATCCTCGCCCTCTGATGTCACGCCGATTACTCTTCACATTAGCCCTCGTCATGGCCTTTACAAGTCTCGCTTCCGCCCCCAAGCGCTTCGTAACCACCGACGGCCGGGGCCACTTCCTGCGCGGCGACTCCATATATACATTCGCCGGCACCAACCTCTGGTATGCCCCCATCCTGGCCTCCGACGGCCGCGGCGGCGATCCGCAACGCCTCAGCCGCGAACTCGACCGACTGCAGGCCCTCGGCGTCAACAATCTCCGCATACTCGCCGGAGCCGAAGGCCCCGAAGGACTCCCCCACCATATCAGCCCCGTGCTCCAGACAGCGCCGGGAGTCTACAACGACACCCTGCTCACCGGCCTCGACCGTCTGATGGCCGAGCTCGAGCGGCGCGACATGACCGCCGTGATCTATCTCACCAACTCATGGGAATGGAGCGGCGGCTACGGATCCTACCTTCAGTGGGCAGGCAAAGGCGTGGCGCCGGTGCCGGGCATCGACGGATATCAGGAGTATGTGGATCATATCAAGGAGTTCGTGCTCAATGACTCGGCGCGCTCGATGGCCCTCGACCACATCCGCTTCATGGTAGGGCGCACCAACAGCATCACCGGCCGCCCCTACAGCGAATCGCCCGCCATAATGGCCTGGCAGATAGCCAACGAGCCCCGCGCCTTCAGCCGCGCGGGCAAGGAGGCCCTGGCCTCATGGCTCATTGAGGCCGCCCGCGCCATCAAGGCCAACGACCCCAACCACCTGGTGAGCACCGGCAGCGAGGGCGCCTACGGCTGCGAGATAGACCTCGATCTCTGGCGCCGCATCCACACCTCGCCCGAAATCGACTATGCCATAATCCACCTATGGCCCACCAACTGGGGCTGGGCCTCGCGCGACAGCGTGGAAGCGCACATTGACAGAGCCATAGCCTACAGCGACGAATACATCGACGAGCACCTTAGCGCCATCGAGGGCTCGGGGCGTCCGCTGGTGATCGAAGAGTTCGGCTATCCGCGCGACGGTTTCAGCTTCAGCATCGATGCCCCCGTGACCGCCCGCGACAAATATTACCGCCATATCATAGAGCGATGCGCGGCCGACGACCGCATTGCCGGCTACAACTTCTGGGGCTGGAACGGCGAAGCCCGACCCGCTCACGAATTATGGCAGGCCGGCGATCCCTACTGCTGCGACCCGGCTCACGAGCCGCAGGGGATGTATGGCGTGTTTGACTGCGACACGACCACCCTTAAGCTCATTCGCCCTCTTCCCATCCGGGCTTCAGGTGAAGAGCCTCAAGGAAGCGGCGCACGGTAGCCTCGTCGCCGGTGTATTTCCCCTTGTCCTCGCTCAGCTTGCATGTGGAGCAGTAGAATGGCCACGATTCGGTGATTTTCACCGCTATAAGCTTGATAACGATGTTGCGCGGACGCACTCCCGGAAAATCGTTGGTGAAGTGGGTGCCGATGCCGAACGACGGCAGGCAGCGCCCCTTGGCGTAGCGGTTGATGCGGATGGCCTCGTCGACATCGAGACCGTTGGAAAACACTATCTGCTTGGTCGACGGGTCAATGTTGAGCGAGCGGTATTTCTCGACAATCAGATCCAGTTCACGGTAGTTGTCGCCAGAATCCACACGCAGGCCCTTGAACATGTTGGCATAATCCTCCGAGAAGTTGAGCGAGAAGATGCGCCAGCCGTAAGTGTCGTAGAGAAACGTGCCGAGCGCGCCGCGATAAGTGCCTGACCATGTGCGCATGGCTATGTAATTTGCCATCTGCGGGCCATACATTCCGGCCACGGCGCATATCAGCTCGTGAGCCATCGTGCCTACGGGCGTAAGGTCATATTTCATAGCCAGATACACATTGCTCGTGCCCACAAAGCGGCCCCTTCCGCCATTGGCTTTCTGCTCCTGAGCCATGGCGCGCACACAGGTGTCCTGGGCCTCGAACGAGGCGCGCCGGCGTGTGCCGAAATCGCTGAACACGCATCCCTCGTCGAGCATACGCCGGGCTTTGGCGGCCGAACGGCGGTAAAAATCGTCGTAGTCAAGCTTCGAGGTCTCGCCGGTCATCATGTAATAAAGCTCCGAGATTATCGCAAGCACCTTCACCTCCAGAAGGATAGTCTCGCTCCACGGGCCCTCGAACTCCACGTCAAGATGTCCCGCCGGATCCTGGCTCACGCGTACACGGCGGCGGTCGTAGCGGAAACCCTTGAGGTAACTGTAAAACCAGCCGGGGATATAGCTGCAGCGGCGGCGCATGAAGGCGATCTCCTCGTCGGTGATCACCACACTCTCAAGCATCGCTATCTGGCGCTCCAGTTCGGCGGCGAAACCCGCGGGATAAACCGTGTTGTCGCGGTCGGTAAACCGGTATTTCACCATGGTGCGCGGATAATTGTCGATGACGGCGCAGCACATGGTGAACTTATAGAGGTCGTCGTCGGTAAAATGCGTTATAATCCGGTGCATAATAAAGAGTATGATTAAGAACTTGTTTAATAATATATGTTCATATAAATCAAACGCCCCGCCAGCCGCCAAGGTTGAATATGTCACAAAATTACGGCTATTACGACATTTTTGCGATGCCGCCAATCCCCTAAAAAACAATAAAATTCGCGTAAATGAACCGAAATTTCAATCACGCAGATCCGGCCTGCCCCTGCGGGCCCGCGGCCTCGATGCGGGACAATGTCACTAACTTAAGGTTACAGACCACGTTTATAATTAGTGAAGGGCATATA
>ERZ836877.2434-NODE-2434-length-24073-cov-15.722958_pt1 | contig 24073 bp, 21 predicted proteins | sample MGYA00519469_ERZ836877 | MGnify/ENA primary metagenome ERZ836877 (study PRJEB31850, sample SAMEA3708809) | human gut metagenome | biome: human gut; feature: human-associated habitat; material: faeces | place: China | collected 2014 ... | reverse complement strand
AAATGCACTGTCGGATGTCCCGAAAGGCCTTTTTCTGAAAAAAATGCACTGTCGGGTGTCCCGAAAGGCCTTTTTCCGAAAAAAAAGCACTGCCGGGTGTCCCGAAAGGCCTTTTTCTGAAAAAAAAGCACTGTCGGGACTTTATCCTTTGTCTTATTGATTAAATGTATCCAACGCTTGATAGAAAGCGCGGATATTGGCTTCCGGAATACCAGGAGGCATATCACAGCCGGAAGAAAGTACATAATTCCGGTGAGAAGCCGTCTGCTGAAGCAGTTCCAGTGTCTTTTCATAGACCACTTCGGGAGTAGCCTGTTTCAGTACGCCTACCGGATCCAGATTTCCCATCACCAGACGATCAGCCGGACAAACGTCCAAGACAGATTGCATATCGATCGCATTGCCGAAATGCAAGGCGGCGGCATCCGTCTGAATCATCGCCTGCGTGCATTGTCCGCTATTGCCACAGTTATGCAGAATGATCGTGAAGTCATCGTCTTGCAGTGCATCCACGATTTGCTTGACATACACCGACGAATAAGCCTGGCAATCTTCATCCGACAAAAGGCCGGCAGCCGGTTCGGCAATCATCACGCCTGTCACACCGATCCGTTTCAGTTCCCGGCAATACGCCAGGATAAAGGCGGTGCACTTTTCCAACAACTGACGAATCGTGTCGGGTTCGATGTAGATCGCCATCATAATTTCCGACATATCGTATAAACGGCCTGCCAGTGAGTACGGACCGATACAGCCGGCGATGACCGGACGATCCTTAAAATAAGCAACCGCCAGCTGATTGGCCTTCAGATATTCCGGTACACGTCCCTGTGTCAGATCCGGCACCTGCAAAGCCTGCACGGAAGCCTCATCGCAAACCAGGCGGTTCACGACATGCGGCATATCATCTTCAGGGAACTCGATCTGGCAACCGAAGGCTTCGGCCTCGACGGTCAGATCCATGATCACCGTACAAGCCGCCATATCGTATTTCTCCACCACAGCCTTAATCGCCTCGAAGTGGACTTCCCCATTCGTCACTGCATCGACCACATGCTTGCCGATGTATTCAATTCCCGGATGCGTCATGATAGGCATTGCCACCCGACGCGGATTCTTCATAATCTGATCTATCCAAGCTGCCATCATCTTCTCCCTTTATGCGCTAATCTTATTCAATATATCTACCAGTTCCTGCGGACCGTCGGTATAATAATCCACACCGATCCGTTTCGCGAAGTCGGCTGTCACCGGAGCACCGCCCACAAACGTGATCACATTCGGGAACTCCTTCTTGATTGCGGCGTTGATCACTTCCATGTTCATCATCGTGGTGGTCAACAAAGCCGACATGCCCACATAAGCATTCGGATGCTGACGGATCGCTTCCAGATACTGATCCACCTTCACATCCACACCCAGGTCGATCACCTCGTATCCATTGCCTTCGATCATCATAGCCACCAGGTTCTTTCCGATGTCATGCAAGTCGCCTTCGACCGTACCGATGATAAACTGACCTTTCCGTTGTACAGTTCCGTCATTGAAGAAAGGCTTCAGGTGCTTCATAGCTGTTCCCATCGCCTTGGCACTCATCAGTACCTGAGGAACAAACACCTTGTTTTCCTTAAACTTGAGACCGATTCTTTCCATTCCCAGAATCAAGCCTTTCGTCAGGATATCCGAAGGGCTAACGTTTTCTTCCAAAGCCTGAACCGTGAGTTCTTCGGCTCCGGGTTGTCCTTTCATGGCAGGAGGATAAGGTGAAACCTGATTAATCTTCCCAAACTCCACACATGCTGCAATTCTTTCAAACAAATCTTCCATAATTACCAAAATATATAATAAATCGTGCTTAATATAACCATAATCAAAATACTGAGTCCTTTGAGCAAACGGGTGGTACGGAACAAAGCCGGATCAATGATGATCGCTTTCGAGGCATCAGCCGGCTTCTTCAGCCAGCCCAGCAGGAACATGGTTGCCACACACAACAGGAACACATATCCCATCCGGTCAATAAACGAGACTTCCGGCAGGAAGACACGCATCAGCAGCGAGAAGACAAATGTGCCTATCGCCGCGGCAATGGCTCCTTCCGCATTCGACCGCTTCCAAAAGAAACCCATCAGAAAGATACAAAGAGCACCCGGACTGACAAAGCCTGTGAATTCCTGGATAAACTGGAATGCCTGATCCAAGTTTCCCAACATAGGAGCAATGACGACAGCAACCACCAGACTCAATACTCCGAACAGGCGTCCGACACGGACCAGCGTCTTCTCCGACGGCGCCTTGGCCAGATACTCTTTATAGATATCCATCGTAAATATCGTGGAAATACTGTTGATCATCGAAGCCAGCGAACTGACCACAGCCGCTACCAAAGCCGCAAAAGCAATGCCCTTGATGCCCGTCGGAATAAAGTTATGCATCAGCCAGGGATAAGCCTGGTCCGGTTTGTCAATCGGCGCATCCATGGCAAAAGCCACAATTCCCGGAATCACCACAATCAGCGGCAGGATAATCTTCAGCAACCCGGCAAAAACCAGTCCCAGCTGTGCTTCCGGCAAACTCTTCGCCGCCAAAGCCCGCTGGATGATGTATTGGTTACAACCGAAGTAATAAAGTGAAGAAACCCATAATCCGCCCAGAATCACGCCCACACCCGGCAAATAGATATAATTCGGATCGTCTTTATCCAAGATCAGGTCGAACTTCTCCGGCACCTGCTGCAACAGTTGGCTGAATCCGGCCAAAGCACCTTCGCCACCAGAATAATAGTCGAGCGCCACATACGTCGTCAGCAGACCACCACCAATCAGGAATACCACCTGAATGAAATCAGTCAGTGCCACCGCTTTCAATCCGCCATAGATAGAATAGATACCGGCAAACAAAGCCAGTCCGACGATACTCCAGAACATATCTATTCCCATAATCTTGTTAATGGCCAGCGAGCCCAGGTAAAGAATAGACGTGAGGTTCACGAAGATAAAGACCAGCAGCCAGAAGAAAGCCATAATCGTTTTCACCCGCTTGTCATAACGCATCTCCAGAAACTGAGGCATCGTATAAATATTCGACCGCAGATAAATCGGCAGGAAGAAGACGGCGACAACAATCAGGGTAGCTGCTGCGATAAACTCATACGAGGCAATGCCCAGACCGATCGCAAAACCCGAACCAGACATGCCGATAAACTGCTCGGCCGAGATGTTGGACGCGATGATCGACGCACCAATCGCCCACCAGCTCAAAGACTTTCCCGCCAGGAAATAGTCCTGGGAATCTTTGTCTGCACCCCGGCGTGTCCGGCTCACAAACAAGCCTGTAAACAGGATCAGGCAAGCATAAGCGATGAAAATCACCAAATCGAGTGTTGAAAATGTTTGCATGGCGGTTAACTAATTCGTTTATTCTGTTTTCTTCCTTATTTCTTCCGCTTGTCTTCGATACCGATTGTTTCCAATAACGTAAAGAAGTTTTCCATCGGCGTATCCAGCTGAACATGATGTGTCGGCGCACAAATCCATCCTCCGTTCTTGCCGATCGAATTCTTCAACCACTGATATTCCCGACGAATCTCTTCTGCCGTTCCTTGAGGCAAGGTGGACTGCACTGCCACTCCGCCGAAGAAACAGAGCTGATCCCCGTATTTCTCCTGCAAGATCTCCGGATCCATACATTCGGTCTGTATCGGATTCAACACATCCAGACCGATTTCGATCAGTTCCGGTATGATATCATAATTACAGCCATCGGTATGATAGGCAACCTTCACCTGCGGATTCATGGCCTTTGCCGTACGGATAATATCTGCCATCCGCGGCTTGAAGTATTCCCGCCATAAATCCGGGTCGATCAATAATGAAGCCTGCGCACCCATATCATCGCCCAACCAAATCATATCGACGCCCCGACGTACCATCTGGCAAACCACTTCCTTATGATACAGATAAGTTTCATCCAGCAAGTGATTGGTCAGTTCCGGATTCAGATAAAAGTCGGTCATCAACGTATCCAAGCCACGCAAAGCCCAGGCTGTTTCGAAGATAGTGCCATGCACACGTCCGATGATATAATATTCCTGTCCATATTCTCGCACCAGACGCTCCAAATGCGCATACAATTCCGGACGAGTCGGATCGGGAGCCTTATAAGCCATCGCCGCCTCATCATTATCCCGCAAAGGATTATGGGCAATATTCGTATAATGTCCCACACCAAAAGGCGTTGTATAAGGATCAATCTTCCACTCAACGCCCCATTCATCGGTATAAGCTTCCGGCTTCAGGTAATAATTGGTTACCCAACCCGCGCCTGCCTGCAAAGCATCCTGACCGGTCAGTATTTCCAAATCATATCCATACCAGGTACGATGGTGCGGTTCCGTAAACATAGGCGGCAAATGAAATTCAGCACGAAGGCGATCTGCAAACTCCGGAGTAAATGTCGCCTGAAAAGGAGGGCGATCTGTCTCTTCGTGATTTAAGGCTCTAATAACCCGTTCTTTATGTGTCATGATAATTGATAGATTTATATTTATCCGTTTTTGCAAATGTAGGACTTGTAAATCCCATTCTTTTGAAATATATTTGCGTTGATTGATACTATTTTTGCAATCATCCTAAAATTCACCAATAATGGACCAGATATCCGTCGAGAAAGTCATTAAGCCTGTTCATTCTTCGTTTTCGGCAGTCTGCTATGAACATACTTATTTTGAGGCACCTTTGCATATTCATCCAGAATATGAACTGATCCTGATCGAACAAGGAGAAGGCTATACTTTTGTCGGTGATATGACCTATAAGCTGGCAGCCGGAGATTTTATGCTGATCGGACACGATCTGCCTCATCTCTGGCTTAGTTCACACGAATATTATATCAAAGGGACTTCATTGCGGTCGGCTTCGGTCTATTCCCAGTTCAAGACCGATATTTTCCCGGCCCAGGAATCAGCCGTCGAAGAATTTTCATCGATCTATCGCCTGCTATCTGATTCCCAGAAAGGATTGCGCTTTTCGGGTGACGGACTCGAACGCATCAAACAACAGTTTCGGGAACTGCCCGCCTTGTCCGGCTTTTCCCGCCTGCTCTCACTTTATCAGATCCTGCAAGATCTGTCGGCCTGTCCTTATACATTCCTGACCAGTGCCCATTATATCAATACATATGAACAAGGAAAAGAAGACCCGATCATCCAGCGTGCCCACCTGTTCATGAACCGGAACTATCAGGAAAACATCACCCTCGAGCAAATCGCAGCTTATGCCGGCATGAATCCAAGCGCCTTGTGCCGATATTATAAGAAACACACCGGCGAGACGCTTTTCCAATATCTGGCCGAACTGCGTATCTCATACGCCACCAAACTACTCATGAACAAGAATATCTCCATCGGACAGATTGCCTATGACTGCGGTTATAACAACTTATCGCACTTTAACCGGCAATTCAAGGCCATCATGGGAAAAACGCCCAGCGAATACTATCAGCAGCTGCAAAAACATCCGGGCGTACTCGGGACATAAGCCTTCGGGAAGAATATTTTACAACGATAATTTGCGAATATACAATCGATATCCGATCAGATCCGTTATTTTTGCTTCAGAAAGAAGCAGAGAAAAGCATTTCTGTATATTTGATTCATCAACTTAATCTTATATAACATGATACACAAGAAACTTAGTACGTATGTAACTTTATTAGTATCTTTTCTGTTGCTCAGCGGATGCAGCAACAATCGTCCTGAAATCATCAAGGAAAAAATCCCCGATGAAATAAGAGCCCAGGAAATGAAAAACCTGCGGTTTGGTATGTTTATCTGCTGGTCGTTCAGCACTTTCTCCGGCACCGAATGGACCGGACAGGAACTTCCACCGGAATTCTTCCGGGCCACCGAATGTCATACCGACCAATGGGCCAAGACAGCCAAAGAAGCCGGTATGAAATATATCTATTTCCTGGCGAAACATCATGACGGCTTCTGTCTGTGGGATACGAAAACCACCGATCTGAAAGTCACCAATGCGCCGTTGGGCAAAGATGTGCTGGCCATGCTTCGTAAATCATGCGATAAATACGGTATCAAGTTAGGACTTTATTTCTCGGAAGGCGACTGGAACTGGCCGGGAGCGACACGAGGAAAAGGCGGCAACAACCGTGATGCCGGCGGCAGTAATCCGGAAGTCAAGAAAGCCCAGCTAAAAGAACTCCTGACGCAATACGGACCCATTGAATTAATCTGGTTTGACCATGCCGTAGGAGACGGTGGATTATCACACAAGGAAACCACAGATTGGGTACATCAGTTCCAACCCAATTGCTTCGTCGGTTATAACCACGGAGAACCTTCCGGACGTCTCTGCTTGCGGGAAATGGGGAAACCCGGTCAGCTGGGCGATGCCAATGCATCCCAATACAACAAGGAACAGGAGAGTAGCCATAAAGGATATCTGGTTGCCGAATTCACCTATCCGATTCTTCCTCCGCACGAAGGCGGCGCAATGTGGTTCTATTCCTTGCCCAAACACGACCAGCTCTGCTATCCGGCTTCGAAGATCTTCCACGATTATCAGGAAGCCGTGAAGTATGGCAATATCTTCTCGCTGAATGTCGGACCGGATTATCAGGGAAAAATCAGAGACATCGATGTCAAGACCTTGCAGGAAGTAGGGAAGATGATTCGCGAATCAGAGCAATAAGCATGCTGAAGGTTAGTACAATCAATTGAGAATAGAGAAGGGACCGATTCGTTTTGCCTAGGGTTTACCGGAAATTACTATCTTTGCCCGACGAAACTTGCTGCCCGATGCCGGGCAATCCGGTTTCACTCAATTCTCAATTTCGATTGTCACCAATTTATAACAACATGAAATACATTCTTAGTCTATTCAGTTCGTTTTTGCTTCTCGCTTGCGGAGGCAATGAATCATCAGCCAACCAGGGAGCAGCACCTTCCGACTCAACAACAACCGTTGCCGAATATCAGAATCCGGTGATCCGCATCTCGGCACCCGATCCGACAGCCATTCGGGTGAAAGACGGCACTTATTATCTCTATGCCACCGAAGATATCCATAATCTGCCTATCTTCAAATCCAAAGACCTGGTGCATTGGGAAGAAATAGGTACGGCTTTCACGGAAGAGACACGTCCGAATTTCGTCGATAACAATCCCGAAGGAAAGAAGGCTGCTCTCTGGGCTCCTGAGATCCGGTATATCAAAGGGAAATATGTGCTGTTCTATTCGTTGGCCGAATGGGGCAATCATTGGATCAGTACCATCGGTTATGCCGTTTCCGATTCGCCCGAAGGTCCGTTTACACCGAAAGGGAAGGTATTCAACAGCCGCGATGTCGATGTAGAAAACTCCATCGACCAGTTCTTCTATGAAGAAGACGGCAAATACTATATGATCTGGGGCAGTTTCCGGAATATTTACATCATGGAGCTGAATGTAACAGACAATCTGGATATCACACCGAAAGTAGAAACCAAGCAGCAACTGGCTGGAAATGCCTACGAAGCCATCAATCTGTGGAAACGCAACGGTTATTATTACCTGTTCGCTTCAGTCGGCTCTTGCTGTGAAGGAGAAAAGAGTACTTACACAACCGTGGTAGCCCGCTCGGAAAACCAATTCGGCCCTTATGTCAACAAGAAAGGAGAAAAGATGCTCGACAATGCTCACGAAACCGTATTACACAAAAACAGCCGTTTCGTTGGGACAGGCCACAATGCCATCCTACAATTAGACGACGAAGGCAATACCTGGATGCTATATCATGCCTTCGAACTGAGTAACCTCGGAGCACAACGCCAAGTCTTACTCGACCAGATCCTGTGGGATGAAGACGGATGGCCTTACGTAAATAAGCAAGAGCCTTCGGAAAGTGCTTGTTCGCCAGTTATCAAGTAATACTTTCCTCGTTATAAACTAATCTTTTCACTTAGGTGAAAAGATTGAATCACCTAGGTGAATTAATTGATTCACCAATATGATTTAATTAATTCACCTAGGTGACTCAATATAAATAGGCTTATATTCGTATGAATTAACAATGAAAAAACATTAGTTTACAAGCTATTAACCACGAATATCCAGTTGCGTCATACCAATCATCCATCAGCCACCCTGAAAAAAGAAAGCAGGCAAGCAGCAACTTGAATAATAATGATTATCTTTACAGCCTTGAGTTGAAAACAAATCGATAACGAAAAGAAGATATGGCAAAAAGTTTGATATATACCCGTACGGGAGATAAAGGCACAACATCGCTGGTGGGCGGACAACGCGTATCGAAAGCCGACCGCCGCATAGAGAGTTATGGCACCATTGATGAATTAAATTCATTCATCGGTCTGCTGATGACAGCTATCGATGACGCAGAAGACGAACAGTTCCTGCTGTTTATCCAGCATAAGCTGTTTACCATCGGTTCCTATCTGGCCACCGACCAATCGACTACCGAATTGAAAATCGAAAGTCAGGTGACTCAGGAAAGCATTGAAAAGATCGAACATGAGATTGACCGCATCGACGAGAAACTTCCCAAGATGAAGAATTTCGTATTGCCGGGTGGTTGCCGTTCAGCTTCACTAGCACACGTATGCCGCACCGTATGCCGACGGGCAGAACGCCGCATCTACAGCCTGACAGAACAGGCCGAAGTAGAAGATCCGGTGCTGATATTTATCAACCGTCTTTCCGATTATTTATTCGTATTGGCACGAAAAGAATGCCTGAAGCATAACGGAAAAGAAATTATTTGGGATTATACTTGCATCTAAAAAATATTGTTATACATTTGCGGAAAATTTGGAACCGAGGCAGTGCCAAAACGTAATCATCGTCATACAGAAAAAACCGATGTGTTTTGTAAAACTCAATTACATCTTGGCATCTCCTCTTTAATACTATAGAAACTATGTATTGGACATTAGAGTTAGCTTCAAAATTGGAAGATGCACCATGGCCTGCAACCAAAGACGAATTGATTGATTATGCTCAGCGTTCGGGTGCACCATTAGAGGTAATAGAGAACCTGCAAGAAATGGAAGACGAAGGCGAGATTTATGAATGTATGGAAGATATCTGGCCTGATTATCCGAGCAAGGAAGATTTCTTCTTCAACGAGGAAGAATATTAATAGCCTTCAAATAGGTTAAACAATTAAATATCAGCGCGACAAACAAATATTCATTGTTTGTCGCGTTGGTGTTTTAAGGCCTTTTAAAGTATGGTTTGTCCAAACGACGGTATCTCTTCTATTGAAAAAATAATTTATTAAGACCATTGTAGAAAAGCTAGGAATTATAGAGTTTGATATAGATGCATTTATTGTCTATAAAATTGTTATCTTTGTTTCTGACCGTTCCAGATTGTGTAATTGGTCATTGTGTAATTCTTTAATAAAGAAGATTAAGCTTATGGGTGAAAATAATGGTTTAAATCAATTGAGTGAGCTTAATAATGCAGTTCATATCATAAAGAATGCAATTCTTAATAGTCAGGAACGTGCCTTGGGCTTAGTAAATCAGGAACAATTGGCATTATACTATGGTATTGGAAGATTTATATCTGCTAATACCAGGAATAAGAATTGGGGAAAAGGATTTATAGAGGCTCTTAGTGAACAGTTGCGTAAAGAATTACCTGGATTGAGAGGCTTTTCTGCCCCAAGCTTACGCAAAATGCGTACATTTTACGAAGAATGGAAAAGTCTTTCTGATATTTCGTTCGTTGAAACGAACAAATTAGCAACCAATATATCAAATTCGTTCGTTGAAACGAATGAATTACCTATTGTTCATTTTAAAGTTGATTCTGATTTCCCTATATCTGCATTTATGGGTATAGGATTTACCCATCATTATGCCATAGTAAGCAAAGTAAAGGATATGGAACAAAGAAAGTTTTATATTCAGTTTGCGTTTGAAACCAAAGCTAAAGTTGATGAATTGGAGAGAATGATAAATGATGACTTATATAATCATCAGGGCCAATTACCTAATAATTTTAAGAAGAATATTCCGGATAAACTTCAAGCATATCGAGCTATTTCTATGTTTAAGGATGAGTATTTACTCGATTTTATTAACGTGGAAGAGTTGTTTGTACGTGATAAAGATAGAGATGAGCGATTGATAGAGCAAGGTATCATACAGAATGTGAAAGAATTCATTATGACATTTGGTAAAGATTTCACATTTGTGGGGAATCAATATCATTTAGAAAAATATGGAGTTGAGGAATTTCCTGATTTGCTGTTTTTCAATAGGGAACTTGCAGCTCTAGTTTGTGTGGAATTGAAGGATGGTCCATTTAAACCTGGATATCTTGGTCAGTTAGCTGCTTATCTTCGCATTCTTGATGATGATGTTCGTAAACCTAACGAGAATCCTTCCATTGGTATTATTCTTTGTAAAAGTGCAAATAAGAAATTTGTTGAGTATGTTATCCAAGATTACGATAAGCCTATGGGTGTAGCGACCTATAAGACTTCAGCAGACATGGATGAACGGCTAAAAAAATTACTTCCCCCAGTTGAGGAATTGGAGAAATTACTTTAATCATATAGATAAAAGTAATGTAATAAGAGGTTTATTACATTCTGTTTTTTGTTTGTCTGTTTATTTCTATAATCGTCTTTGACCATTTTAGTTTGTCTAAGCAACAATGCAATTTAGATAACTTTAGAATGCTTTATCCAGGTACATCTAATCATCCAAGACAAAAGTATAAGAACAGAAATTAAAATTCTTCATGTTTATCTAAAAACTATTATCTTTGTTCTTGTTTGTGGTGAACTTGCTCAACCACGAGATAAATTAGACAACTGATTGCTATTCATATGAAACAATTTCTTCAATAAAGAAAACAATAGAAAGCCGATTGTTCCGTTATAAGTTTAGTGGTTTCGGAATATCTCGTACGAAAGGCAAGAAAGGAGGTTACCGGTATTTATAAAAACAGCATGAAGCGAATACTTTTTCTGATCATATTAGGATGGGCAGTTCTCCAAGGACTGAAAGCGCAGACGGATGCGGCATTAAGCCATTATTTTATGGCGACGGCGTATTATAATCCTGCGGCTGCCGGATCAACAGAAGATTTAAAAATGCTGGCTTTGTTTAACCGACAATGGGTAGGATTTCCCAACGCTCAACAATCATTCTTTGTAACAGCCGATATGCCTCTGAAGATAGGAAAGACCAATCATGGTATCGGTATAGCAGCTTATACAGAAAGTATCGGTCTGTTTCAGAATACATTCGTCGGTGCCCAATATGCCTATAAGCAGAAACTATTCGGAGGTGTATTGAGCGGAGGATTGCAAATCGGCTTCGTAACGGAATCATTCAAAGCCGACAGTATCTATATTCCTCAAAGCCCTTTTCACCAGCAAGAAGACGAAGCCTTCCCGAAAGGAACGGTCAGCGGAATGGGACTTGACCTGAATGTCGGACTCTTTTACACCCATAAAAACTTTTATGCCGGCATCGGTTATACCCATGTTACCTCTCCAGAGATACAATTAGAGGAAACCGTGTACACATATATCGGAGGAATGCTTAATTTTATGGGCGGATACAATATTCAGCTGAATAATCCGTTGATAGTATTAAAGCCTTCCGTATTTTTGTTAACAGATACGAAAAATTATCATCTGGATGTAACAGCACGGATGGAATATAATAAGATGTTTAACGGTGGTATCTCCTGGAAGATGAACGAATCGGTCGGTATCTTGCTGGGAGCAAACATCGGAAAATTCAACATCGGATATTCTTTCGGTTATCCGACAACGGCCATACGGAATGTATCATGGGGAAACCATGAAGTGGTGGTTCAGTTCCGGTTAAAACTGAAAAAGACAAAGACAGGAAATACAAAACATAAAAGCGTACGTATATTATAAGTATATGAAAAGAATAGGGGTAATACTTCTGGCAGTAGTTTCGCTGCTGACCTCTTGTGGCAGATCGCTTTCGAATGCTGGAGGAGAAGTCACGGGAGCACGTTCAATGGCTATCAACGAACCGGCTCCTTACGGAATGGTGCTAATCAACCGGGGTTCCTTCGAGATGGGACCGGCTGAAAAGGATTCGATTTGGGGAATCATGCCGGATAAGAAAGGTATTTCGGTAGATGCCTTCTGGATGGATGAAACAGAAACGACGAATGCTGAATATCGTCAGTTCGTATATTGGGTGCGCGACTCCATCATCCGTGAACGTCTGGCCGATCCGGCTTATGGTGGTAATGACTTGTTCAAGATCACCGAAGACAAATATGGTGATCCGGTAACACCTCATTTGGACTGGAGCCGTCCGATTCCCTGGAAAAAGGCAAACGAAGACGAAATCCGAGCTATTGAGAGTGTCTATTATACCAATCCGGTAACAGGAGAAAAGAAATTGGATGCCAAACAGATGGTATTCAAATACGAATGGTATGATTATACAGCAGCCGCTCTCCGGAAAAACCAGATGGATCCGACAGATCGCGTCCGCAATACCGACATCAAGGTTGATCCGAACGAAGTAATCATGATCTCGAAAGATACGGCTTATATTGACGAAGAAGGAAACATCGTCAACGAAACCATCACACGCCCCAGAAGTGGTCCTTGGGATTTCCTGCATACACGGATTGTCAATATTTATCCGGACGAAAACTGCTGGGTAAACGACTTCAACAATGCTTACAACGAACCTTATACCCGTATGTATTTCAATCATCCGGGATATGATGATTATCCTGTTGTCGGCGTATCATGGGAACAAGCCACAGCCTTTTGTATCTGGCGTACCAACTTGTTCAAACAATCATTGGCTTTACCGGCCGGACAAGTTGTAGAGCCTTTCCGTTTGCCAACAGAAGGAGAATGGGAATATGCAGCCCGCTGCGGAAAGAACGAGAATAAATATCCCTGGGCAGGCGATAACCTGGTTGGTGGTAGTGGTAAAGGTTGCTTCTTGGGTAACTTCAAGCCCGGAAAAGGTAATTACACGGAAGACGGTCACCTGATCACTTCCCGCGTAGGTTCTTTTGCTCCGAATGAATTTGGTCTGTTTGATATGGCCGGTAACGTATCCGAATGGACTTCTACCGCTTATACAGAATCAGGTCCGAATCAGATGAGCGACATCAATCCGGAACTTCGGTACAATGCAGCTAAAGAAGATCCGTATGCCTTGAAGAAGAAAGTGGTGAGAGGTGGTTCCTGGAAAGATGTATCCCAGTTTATCCGCTCGGATATGCGCAGTTTCGAATACCAGAACGAAACCCGTTCATACATTGGTTTCCGTTGCGTCCGCACACAAATCGGATTTTCCAAAGCAAAAGGGAAAAAGAAATAAGAAGAATATTACAAACGAATAAAGATATAATTCCATGGGAAAATATAGAAGATATAAGAATATCATAGAGATGTTCCTTTCCAGTGAGAAAGGGAAACGTGTACTGAACTTCTGTTATAGCTGGGGTGCTTCAGTCGTTATCATCGGAGCCTTATTCAAGTTGTTGCATTTACCGTATGCCAACCAGATCTTGTTTGTGGCAATGATTACGGAAGCTGCCGTATTCTTTATTTCTGCCTTCGAACGTCCGAACGACGAATATCATTGGGAAGATGTATTCCCGGTTCTTAAATCAAAGAATCCGTTAGACCGTCCGGACTTCAGTAAAGGAAGCAAAGCCAACGGCGGTAATGGTATCCAAGTAGGAGGTGTTGTCATGAATATGGGTAACGACATGTCTTCCAATACCAGTGCAGTCAGTGGTGCAGCCGCTGCTGCCTCTTTAGGTTTGAATGTAACGGAAGAAGATACCCGCAACTTGTCTGACAGTATCAAGAAACTGAGTGGTGCAGCCGAACAAATCTCAAAGATGGCAGAACTGACCGAAGCTACTCAGAAATACCTGGAACAATTGTCGTCGATGTCTGAGCAGATGGAAAAGTTCTCACAAGTGACCAACTCATTGACAAGTGCATCCGATACGTTATTAAATGCCTACCAGCATATTTCCGATAATTCGGACGGTATCAGCCAGAATTCAAAAGGCTATGTACAACAGATGGAGGCATTGAACCAAAATATCAGTGGTCTGAATGCCGTTTATGAAGCACAATTGAGAAGCATCAGCATGCAGATCGAAAACATCGAACAGATCAATGCTGGCTTGTCCCGTATCAAAGATATGTACAACGGTTCGGTTGTAGATAGTTCCGTATTCCGCAGCGAAACGGAAAAGATGACACAACAGCTGGCTCAGCTGAACCAGGTATATAGCCGTTTGTTGCAGGCCATGACTGTTAATATGGCACCTCAACAGCCGATGTATCAACAGCAACCGTATCAGCAACCGATGTATCAGCAGCCGTATGGATACCAACAGCCATACAATGCTCCGAAACAAGGATGAGTGAAATAAGGAATAAATTATATAGAACGATTTTGTAGGAAAACAGATAAACAATGGCAGGAGTAGCAAACAATCCGAATTCGCCACGCCAAAAGATGATCAACCTGATGTATCTGGTGTTTATCGCCATGATGGCATTGAATGTATCATCAGAAGTTTTGGATGGCTTTGAGCTGGTTCAAGACAGTTTGCGAACCTCCATCGACAATACGAAGCAACGCAATGACATTGTTTCCAACGAACTGGAAGCCTATTACCAGACAAACCCCGAAAAGGTGAAGGAATGGTACCAGAAAGGTCGGGAGGTAAAGCAGAAGTCAGACTCTTTGTATAACTATATACAGGATCTGAAGCAGAAGATAGCCGTCATCGCTGATGGCAAAGAAGCGAATGTGGATAACATTGAACATAAAGATGACCTGGAAGCGGCAGCACGTGTTATGCTTGCCCCGATGAAAGGTGAAGGGAAAAAGTTGCGTGAATCGATCGATACTTATCGGACGTGGCTGGGTACGCTTGTACAGGACTCAGCTAAAACACGTATCATCGAAAATGCGCTGAGTACAGAGCCTCCTTATCAGCCGGGTATTAATATCCGGACATGGGAAACAGCCTTGTTTGAGAATATGCCGGTGGCAGCAGCTATTACCTTGTTGACAAAGATACAAAGCGATGTACGTTATGCAGAAGGAGAAGTCCTTTCCATTCTATTAAAGAACGTGGATGTCGGAGACTATCGTGTCAACCAGATCACAGCACAGGTTATTCCACAAAGCCAGATCGTGATGCGAGGAAGCCAGTATCAGGCTAACATTGTCTTGTCGGCAGTCGATTCGACCAAGCGTCCTACCATCTTTGTAAATGGGAAAGAACTTCCGGCAGAAAAAGAAGGTGTATTCACCGTAGGAACAGGATCAACCGGTACATTCCCGGTAAAAGGATATATCGAAATGCCCAACAGTGACGGAAGTACAAACCGTTATCCGTTCGAAAGCGAATATTTCGTAACCGAACCCAGTGCTACGGTAGCTCCTACATTGATGAATGTCTTATATGCTGGTATTGCCAACCCAATCCGCATTGCAGTTCCGGGTGTTCCGAGTGGAAACGTAACCGCAACGATGACGAACGGAACATTAACACGAAAAGGAGATTTATGGGAAGCTCGTCCGTCGAAAGTAGGGACAGAAGCTATCGTTACGGTCAATGCCCGCATGGCCGATGGCAGAAATGTCGAAATGGCCAAAACATCGTTCCGCGTACGTGCCTTACCCGATCCGATGCCATACATCGAATATAAGGACGAAAACGGAAATGTCCGGAAATTCCGGGGCGGAAAGATTTCCAAACGTAGCTTGGTGGAAGCGAATGGAATCCTGGCAGCCATTGACGATGATCTGTTGAATGTAAAATATACGGTGCTGAACTTTGAATTGACATTCTTTGATTCGATGGGTAATGCAATTCCGGAAGTAGCACAAGGAACCAACTTCTCTCAACGGCAAAAAGATTACATCCGCCGTCTGTCTAGGGGAAAACGGTTTTATATCACCAACGTGATTGCCAAAGGTCCGGACGGTATTGAACGTAAAATATCAACGATCGAAGTAATTGTCAATTAATCAGCTTCAGAAGATCAACTACGAAAGAAATAAATATATAACGTCTTATGAAACGTATCTATTATATAGTGGCTTGCTTGTTTTCCTTGATGACCATTCTTCCGGCTCAGGCTCAGAATGAAGGAACGCAAACATCGCAGCAACAGCGCAAAGGACCGCGTGCCAGTCGGGGAGAACGGGCAACAGCAAAAGAAGAGAGCGGACTGCCGGAGTTGTCGGTCCGTGCGCAAGACCTGAATGAACGTCTGACCCAACAGGTAGGAAATGCCCGCTGGATGCGCGTGGTATATCGCCAGGTCGATCTGACTAAAGAAAAGAATACACCTTTATATTATCCGATTCGTCCGATGAACGGACAGATGAACTTATTCACCTTGATCTTCCAACTACTCAGTGAAAATAAGTTAAAGGTGTATGAATATTTGGATGGTTATGAAGTATTCGATGATGAACACTTGGTAAACTTCAAGGAAATGCTGGACCGTTTCCATGTCTTTTATGAAGAAGTGGAACAGAAGAACGGAGGCGAACCATCATTAGTCATCAACGAAAGTGATATTCCTTCCGAACAGGTGAAATCATATTACGTAAAGGAAATGTGGTACTTCGACCAGAACAATTCTTTGTTCGATGTCAAGACGCTGGCCATTTGCCCGTTGTTATCATCCGACAATGATTTTGGTCAGACCACCAGTCCGATGTTCTGGTTGCCTTATGAAAATCTCCGTCCTTATTTGCATACGGCTTATATCATGACATCTAACCTCAACAATGCAATGACATTCACCATCGACGACTATTTTCGTCGCCGGATGTTCGATGGTGACATCATCAAGACACAAAACCTGATGAACCAGCCATTGCAAGCCTATTGTCCAACGCCTGATTCATTAAAGAAAGAACAGGATCGGATCGAAAAGCAGCTAGTTTCATTCGAGGATTCATTATGGATGAAGCCGGATACAACGTTGTTGAAAGAACTGGAGGCTAGCCAAAAAGGAAAGAAAGCCAAGGCAAAAGAAACCAAAGTAAAAGAGACCAAGACGGAGAAAGTAAAAGCGCCGAAAGCATCAAAAGCTCCGAAATCTTCTGGTGCCGTTCGAAGTATTCGCCGCAGATAAGTATAAAAACAAGCCGATAAATATCTTACCGGGATGTCACCAACGTGGCATCCCGTTTTTTATATACAATAAATGAAATTCCACTGTAAGCATTAACAGAAATACATATTGCTCATATAAAAAATCACAAATCCCCTCCTAAAAAGGATAAAGAAAAATAAGCATAAAAAAACCGGGAATCAACATAGATTCCCGGAAAAAAAGATCTTGCCTTTCACATAGCCTTGGCTTTGGTTAGGCGTCTTTTTTAAGGTGTTAAGGTCTGGTATCCGCTTCTCCACTATGGAGATATTGTCATGTCGCAAACGTAAGTATTTAATTTGAGACCACAAAACAAATCTGACAAAATACAGGGTAACCGCATCAAAATTTTATATAAAGAGTTTATCTTTGCCGCATGAATCCATCTACTTATTTTTCAGAAGTAACAGATCCACGTGTGACGGGTCGTTGTCTCCATTTACTGTCAGACATATTAATGATAGGTCTTTGTACTTATCTGACAGGCGGAGTAAATTATGAGGATATGCGTCTGTTTGCTTAGAACGTGGAGAAAATCTGAAGGACATACTTTCTCTCCGCAACGGTGTTCCTTCGGAAGACACATTTGAGCGTGTATTCCAACGCATTGACCCTTCCGAATTGGACTATTGCCTTCGCAGTTACGGCAAATCCATTCTATCGGATTTATCAGAAAAGCAGCTTGTAATAGACGGAAAGAAACAAAGCGGGGCCTCTCCGACTTCCCGTGGAAATAGAGGCCTGTACATTTTGAATGCCTGGGTGAGCGAGAACAAATTCTGTATCTCCCAAAAAGCCGTGAATGACAAGTCCAATGAGATAACAGCCATACCGGAAGTTCTATCAGGCATAGACATAGAAGATGCAGTCGTATCCATTGACGCCATGGGGACACAGCGTGAGATTGCCGACTTGATACTTGATAAGAAAGGTCATTACCTATTAGCAGTAAAAGGTAACCAAAAGTCTCTGTATGAAGATATTGAATGCGCTTTTAAGGTAAACGGGGGACTTGACACTAACACCACTATAGAGAAAGACCACGGAAGAATAGAAGTTCGGAAGTGCAGTATTCTTCCGGCAAGAGAATATCTGCTCGAAGAGACTGTCCAATCCTGGAGAGGGCTAGGTACGATTGTAAAAATAGAATCAAGCCGGGAAATAAGCGGGAAGACGGCTCATGAAACCAGATATTATATCAGTGACGAGACCGGATTAAGCGCGTCTTATTTCCAAAAGCTGATAAGAGGACATTGGAGCATTGAAAATCAACTGCATTGGCATTTGGATATTACTTTTAAGGAGGATGATTGCAGGGCAAGGAAAGGATTCTCCCCACAAAATTTGTCTGCGCTTAGAAAAGTGGCTTTACACATCGTTTCGGAACAAAAAGACAAGTTGAGCCTAAAAAGAAGAATTTACAAAGCCGCCTTGGATATTAATTATTTAAGGAGTTTACTAGGGTACTGATCCGGTTTACATAATCATAAAAAAGAGACCTCTTTCGAAAAAGAGACCTCTTATAAGATCTCACGAATCATAGTCAAGTGACTTTGGTTTACAAAATCTTCACGTAAAAAATCCAATCGTTAAGGTTCTTTTTTCATAGTTAAGGCTTCTTTATTTGTTATTTATTCGCAAAATTATCTTTATTTTCTAATTATACAACTTTTTTTGAAGCATTTTGATGTCTTGTGCTGCAAAACATATTTTTAATAAAAAATTTGGTGCGGTTGCCCTGATATTTTATAGAATATCTACGCGAATCGGAATAAAAGCCGTATCTTTACCGCAAAACAAAGAGGGACAGATTATGATTATACACATTGCCAATCCGATTTACGATTCCGTGTTCAAGTATCTGATGGAAGACGAGCGAATCGCCAAAACGATTCTTTCGGCCCTGCTGAAAAAGGAGGTGCTGAGCGTCGAGACACGCCGCCACGAATACACCAACGGTCAGCGCGATACCATTTCGATGTTCCGTATCGACTTCGCCGCACGTGTGAAAGAGGCGGACGGCAAAGAACACCTCATCCTGATAGAACTCCAAAAGACCTGGCTGGAGACGGAGACGCTGCGTTTCCGGCAGTATTTGGGTGCCCAGTATGCCAATCCGGAAAATATGGTGGGGGAAGAACGGCGCAAAACGAAAGCCCTGCCCATGGTTGCCGTCTATCTGTTAGGGCATCGGGTGGGCGACATTGAAGAGCCTGTGCTGTATGTCAATCACAAATCCTATAACTATGCCGGTGTGGAAGTGACCAAAGGACTTCCCGACCCGTTTGTGGAAAGCCTGACGCACGACAGCATCATCGTTCAGATTCCCCTCCTCCGGGGACAGGTCAACAACCGCTTGGACAAAGTGCTCAGCGTTTTCGACCAGACGATGAAGGACAAGACCAACAACCAGGTATTGTTGGTAGAAGAAGACCTTTACGCCGGCGACAAGGAGATGGAATACATCCTCCACCGACTGTTGGCGGCCGCCGCCAACTCGGAGTTACGCCAAGACATGAACGTGGAGGAAGAATACTTCATGGCCCTTGAAGACCGCGATACGGAAATCATGAATCGCGACAAGATTATCGCCGAACAAGGAAACGTTATTGCTGAGAAAGAAAACGTTATCGCTGAACAAGGAAACGTTATTGCCGAAAAAGAGACCATTATTGCCGAGCAAGAAGCAAAGATGGGTTCTATGATTCAGAAAATGTTGCAGCAAGGGATGCGTGAAGAGGATATCATGCAGCTTACGGGATTAAATGCAGAAGAGATACATCGGCTAAAACAATAGGTCGGTTCCGGATAAAAAAAGTTTTTTTGTCAGCATGAGGCGTTCCCCCTCTTCGCAAGAGGGGGAATAGGACACAGGAAAAATGGAAAACAATCTTATATATATGTATGAAAGAAAACCTCTTTTACGAAAGCCGCATACCCGATGAGAAACTTATCTGGCGGGTCATCGACTTGAAGACGGGCCAGCATTTGACGCGGGAGAGATTGAAACGGCCGACACTGGCCTTTCTGCTTTCCGGAGAGATGATTGTCTCCACAGCCCCTGTTACCGGACAAAGAATGGACGGCCGGCAACTGTTTCTTATCCCGACGGGCAACAACATACACGTGAAAGCCGTCACCGACATCTCCGCAATCACCTGTTCATTCGACCGGAACATGGACTTGTATAACCGCTTCCCTATCGAACTGTTGCATAGATATGTGGACACCGATACGCCACGGGAGGAACAACAGCTTACCCTGTTGCCCATTCACGATTTGCTGCTCCGCGAATTGGAAGCGACAAGAGAAAGCCTGCGGGCTGACCTTTCAAGCCTTCATTACCAACATTTCAAAAAAGAAATCATATTCATCATGTTACGGGCGTTTTACAACAAAGAACATTTGGCTGCTCTCTTCGCGCCTATATTGGGAGTGGATAACGACTTCAAGAACAGAGTCTTGCAATTCTATCCACATATAGAGACCGCCCAGGAACTGATAGACAAGCTCAACATGTCGCCGACCGTGTTCAAGCGCAAGTTTAGGGAGTCGTTCGGCGAGTCTGCCCGTCAATGGCTGATACAGAAAAAGAAAGAGAATCTCTTCCGGGACATTGTCATGACTCATATCCCCATTATCGAACTGGCTGATAAATATAATTTTACGGTCAATTACATGACCACTTTCTGCAAGAAACATTTCGGTATGTCGCCGACCCAATTGCGTACCGACTGGAATAACCGCGCGGAAAAAAGAACACATTGGTCCACTTTTGTGGAATAGTGGTCCACTTTCGTATGTAGGGATAGCTGGATTAGGGCTAATTTTGCACCGCAAAAAGCATATACCCCCTCTTGCGAAGAGGAAGATCTTGTTGGTGGATGGGAGTTGCCACGCGACAAAGAAACATGCCTCTTGGAGAGGGTCATACACATGGATACGGATAATAATACGAATAATGAAACGAATATTTTTATCGCTGATATGGATACTTATTTACTGCTCTTCGGCAGTTTACGCACAAGATGTTGCGGTAAAAAGCAATATCATATATTGGGGGACAACAACGCCAAATGCAGGTTTTGAACTGGCGCTTGACCGGAAAGTCACCCTCGACATTTCCGCCGCCTACAACCCCTGGACATTCAAAGATGACAAGAAGATACGCCTATGGCTTGTCCAGCCGGAGGTAAAATATTGGTTCTGCGAGAAATACGAAGGCCATTTCGTCGGCATACACCTGCATGGGGCGCAATACTTCGGAGGGTTCAAGAAAAAACGCTACGACGGCTATTTGGCCGGCGGGGGATTCACCTACGGCTACGACTGGCTCCTTTCGCCCCATTGGAACCTGGAGGCGGCTATCGGACTGGGCTATGCCCGACTATGGTATAAGGAGAGTCCGCGCGTTTATTGCGAGAAATGCGGGGAAGACAGACATAAGAACTATTTCGGGCCTACCAAAGTAGCCCTTTCATTGATTTATATATTCTGACGGCATGAAGTCTTATATACATAAACTATGTGCCGGTCTTTTTGTACTGGCAACGCTCGGTGCCTGTTCGTCGACGAAGACGGCCGGTGTATCCTTGTCACCGAAGCCGGGCGACGTGATAGCAGACCCTTCCGGCCAGGCGACGGTGAAGGTGAACTTCCGGATCCCGGCAGACTACCTGTCGAAACGGGGGCGCCTGCTGATTACACCTCGTCTGGTAACATCCGCCGGTGAGGTCGTCGCGCTCTATGATCCGGTGGCGGTCGATGCGCCGGTCTATACCAAAAAGATGTACCGCCGAGCGGTATTGGAAGGGTATGTCGATTCGATTCCTGGGCAGGTCATCCCTGCCAACCGCTGGACGAAACAGGTGGTTGTACCCTACGAAACGCAAATCTCGGTCCCCCAGGGCACGAAAGATGCCTACATCGATGCCTTGGTTTCTGTCGAGGGATGCACCTCTTGCGGAAATGTCGATACCCTCTATGTCGCCGCCTTGCAACAGGCCGCCCCGGCCGACACCTTCTCGCTCCGCTGGATGCGTCCCGCCCTGCCGAGAGAGCCGAAACGGATGGAAGGACAAGGGGTAGCCGCCTTGCAGTTTGTCATCAACCGTTCGGACATCGACCTTTCGATGGGCAACAACCGTTCGGAACTGGAGGAGATGGAAAAGCGTCTGCTCCCTGTCTTGAAAGATTCGCTGGCAACTCTACAGAACATACATATCATCGGAAGGGCGTCAGCCGACGGTCCGTTCGCGTTCAACACGAACCTGGCCTACCGCCGGGCTGTCTCCGCCAAACAATGGCTGCTCGGGCAGTTGGCGGTCACACCGGACGATGCCGCCCGTATCTATGCCGACGTCCATCCCGAAGGATGGGAACCGGTCTTGACTGCCATGCGGATGGCAAACGACCCCGATGCCGACGCGGTGGCGGCCGTCCTGGCACGTTGTCCGGCCGGTGCCGACAACGACGACGACCGGCAGGAGCGCGAAATCCGGAAACTGCCTTGTTGGGAACGTATCCGCACGAACTATCTGCAGAAGGACCGCAAGGTGGAATACCGCTATGCCTATACGCTGAAGAGCTTCACGACCGACGAGGAGCTGCTCAGGATGTATGCCGACCGCCCGGACACCTTCAGCGAAGAGGAGTTTTACCGCGTGGCAGAGCTGATGCCTTCGGTGGAGCAAAAGATAGCAGTCTACCGCAAGTGGCTGGCCTACTATCCGGATTCGGAAATCGGAAAGAACAACTTGGCGGTATTGACGCATGAAAGGTTGTCCGCTGGCGACCGGAAAGGAGAAGCAAAATGAAGCAAGCAAGAAGATATACACAAGGCATGGCCCTGTTGGGAGGGCTGGCTATGACCCTTTGGTGCGGCTGTATCCGCGATGAGCTGGAACCCTGTCCACCGTTAGGCATCCAATTGGAGGTGGAAGACAAGAACTATCTGAATGTAAAGGCAGCCAACCGGCTGGGCTTCGAAGAAATCCGGAGCGAAGACTTGCCTTTCGCAAGCTACGTATCCTCGCTCATTTACCGGCTGACTGACGCGAAGAGCGGCCAGGTGATTGTCGAACAACCTTTGACCCTTGTCACCGGCGAGCAACAGACAGTGACGGTCCCCGTTCCCGAAGACATTCCATTTGGCCGCTATGTACTGACGGCATGGGGCAACCTGTCGGCCGACGGCAAGGAGGCGTTGGGCGACGACTTTACCCGCTTGGCCCTGCACCCCGACAGCCAACCCGGCGCGGATGTCTATCTTGCAAGCGACACCTTGGATTACAACGAGACGGACTATGCCTACACCTTGGGAATGAAACGGGTGAAAGGCAAGCTGATTGTGGCGGTGGAAGATATGCCGGATGCGTTCCGCTATTCGGAAAAGGAGATTTCAGACATCCGGGGGCAGGTGGACAGCCGTTTCACCTATAGTGCGCCCCCCCGTTCGTTCCGTCTGGCTACCGTCTGGCCGCAACCGGAACATATCGTGACGAAAACCCTGCTGGCTCCCTCCACTGGAGCGGCGGAATCGCTCTTCAAGATCCGTTTCTATGTCGGCGACAATCCGGAAGACGACAACTGGATTGCCCCGGAGGATGTCAGTATCACGATGAGCCGCAACGAACTGACCGTTTTGCGCTACGTCTACGACCCCTGTTGTTGCCGCTTCAAGATTTATATCCTCGTGAACGACAATTGGGAACTGCTTCATTCGATGGAGATTGATTAGAAACTATTTTATAACATATTTGTTTAAGTAAATTTCAAAGTAATGAAAAAGAATTATTTCTTAGGAGCTGCTGCGGCTTTCGGGCTGTTGGCATTCAGTTCTTGTAGCAATGATGAAGATCCTATTTTAG
>ERZ836877.2426-NODE-2426-length-24099-cov-3.201006_pt1 | contig 24099 bp, 21 predicted proteins | sample MGYA00519469_ERZ836877 | MGnify/ENA primary metagenome ERZ836877 (study PRJEB31850, sample SAMEA3708809) | human gut metagenome | biome: human gut; feature: human-associated habitat; material: faeces | place: China | collected 2014 ... | reverse complement strand
TCTTCCGCTCCATGCTAAGTCAAGAGCCGGCTTCCCAGTCGGCTCTTTTACTCAAAGCACGCAGCATGGCGACGTGGCCAAGCGGTAAGGCAGAGGCCTGCAAAGCCTTTATCACCGGTTCGATTCCGGTCGTCGCCTCCATCGACTCCCCCAGCGCCCTTCTCGGGCGCTTTTTCATTGCAATAAAAGACGGGCCCGGCATTGCCGGACCCGTCAGCGACTTTCTTGGTGGCCCCACCAGGATTCGAACCTGGAACCTGTCGATTATGAGTCGATCGCGCTAACCATTGCGCCATGGGGCCAAGTGACGGCCATTATACACAGCCGCTGATTAATCCTCCAGATAATCCTTGAGTTTGCTCGAGCGGCTCGGGTGACGCAGCTTGGCGAGCGTCTTGCTCTCGATCTGGCGGATACGCTCGCGCGTGACGCCAAACTCGCGCCCGACCTCTTCGAGCGTGCGGGGATGCCCGTCCTTGAGGCCAAAGCGCAGCTCGATGACCTTGCGCTCGCGCTCGGCAAGTCCGTCGAGCACCATCTGCAGCTGCTCCTGCAGCATCGAGAAGCCGGCAGCGTCATCGGGGCGCACGGCCTCGTGATCCTCGATGAAGTCGCCGAGCTGGGAGTCCTCCTCCTCGCCGATGGGCGTCTCGAGGCTGACCGGTTCCTGGTTGATCTTCTGGATCTCGCGCACGCGCTCGGCGGTCATGTCCATCTGCTCGCCGATTTCCTCGGGCGTTGGCTCGCGGCCAAGCTCCTGCAGCAACTGGCGCTGGATGCGCACGAGCTTGTTGATGGTCTCGACCATGTGCACCGGAATGCGGATGGTGCGGGCCTGGTCGGCGATGGCACGGGTGATGGCCTGGCGAATCCACCAGGTCGCGTACGTCGAGAACTTGAAGCCCTTGGTGTAGTCGAATTTCTCGACGGCGCGAATGAGGCCCAGGTTGCCCTCCTGGATCAAATCGAGAAAGAGCATGCCTCGACCGACATAGCGCTTCGCGATGGAGACGACGAGGCGCAGATTGGCCTCGATGAGTTGGTCCTTGGCGTCCAAGCCGACTTGCTCGACACGCGTGAGGCGACGACGCTCGCGACGCGTGAGCTCGACGCCCTCGTCTTCGGCGCGCTCGAGCTCCTCGGTGGCCTTGAGGCCGGCCTCGATCTTCATGGCGAGATCGACTTCCTCGGAGGCGGTGAGCAGGTCGACCTTGCCGATCTCCTTCAGGTACATGCGCACCGGATCACCCGTGAGCATGACGACAGAGCTTGCCTCGATGCGGGCCTTGCGTGCCTCGGCACGGCGCTTCTTGGCATCGGCCGGCTTCTCGTCGCCGCTGATCCCCGCAGCCTTCATCGCCTCGGCAGCCTCGGCCTCCACGGCTTCCTCGGCCTGCTTGATGCTCATGGCTTCGCTCGGGGCACCGAGCTCGTCTTCGGGGATGCCCTCCATGATTTCCTCGTCGCTCATGGCGGCGTCGATATCCTCGTCGTCATCGACCTCGACGACCTGCATGCTCTTGCCCGTGAGTTTGATGCCGTTGGCCTCCAGGTACTCGAAGACCGCGCCCATCTGCTTGCTCGATAGGTCATCGTCGGAAAAGCTGCTCTCGACGACGCTGCGCTCGACCTTCTTGCCCGAATCCTTGATGAAGTCATCGAGGCGGGCGATGAGCTCGTTGTCGAGAACGCCCTCTTCGGCCTCCGCCTGCTTGATTGCAGCCGACTTCTTGGCTGCGGATTTGCCCGTCTTTGCCGTGCTCTTCTTCGTGGTGGAAGTCTTTGCCACGTCAATCCCCTTTTCTAGTCCTTCATATCGTCGGGCGCGTTGTTTCGCAGTCTGACGAGTTCCTTTTGCATCGACACGGTCCGCTCGAAGAGCTTGTCGAGTTCCTCGGGTGAAAGCCCACTTTCCGAACGCATGCGTGCCTTCGCATCTCGAATGCTTCGCTCAAGGTCGCGCTCGCGTAGCGTGCGAACCATGAGGCGCGCTTGAAACAGCTTCTCTGTGCTGTCCTCCGTTTCGATCATCGCCTGGGCAAGCAGGGTCGAGGCATCGGGGCACGCCCTCTGGACTGACGCGAGCGCCTGTGCAGCGGATGCATCATGGTCAAGCGCGATGAGAGCATCAGCCATGCTCTCTGCGGCCTGATCCATCCACCTGATGCGCATCAGGTCCTTCCCAATGTGATCGAGAAGATGAGCGTCTGTCACAACGAGCGCGATGAGCCCGTACTCCATGCGAGCGGATTGTTGGTCCGCCTCGATGATCTGCTCGGCTACCGGGTTAACCGCATTCGGTTGGGGCTCTGAGACGGCCTGATCGTTTTGATGGCGGGCAGCCATAGGGGCCTTGGTCTCCTTGAGAGCCTTGAATACGGCAGTATACTCCACATTCAAACGGTCGGCGATGATATTGACATAATCCGTTGCCGAAACGGAATCCCTGATGGGATACAAAATCTGCAGTGCCTCCGTCATGGCGCGCGCCTTGTTTTCCGGACGACGCAAGTCGTAGCGCTCGATGCAGCGATTGATCGAAAAGGCGAGCAGCGGCTCGGCGGCGGCGATGATGGCACGCATCGCATCCGCATCATGCGCACCGAGGAACTCCGCCGGGTCATTGCCATCGGGAAGCACCACGACGCGCAGGTCGATCGGATCGCGACGACTCTCGACCGCCGATTGCCAGTCGATGAATTCGCTCGCGCGATCCGCCGCCTTCTGACCCGCGGCATCACCGTCGAAGAGATAGACGATGCGCGAGGCAAAGCGACTGATGAGCTTGACATGCTGGGCCGTGAGCGCCGTGCCGAGCGTGGCGACGACGTTTTTGATGCCGGCCCGGTGCATGGCGATGACATCGGTATAGCCCTCCACGACGATGGCCTCGCCGCTGTTGACGATGGCATTCTTCGCAACGTCGATACCGAACATGTTCGATGACTTGTGGAAGATGGGCGTCTCCGAAGTGTTGAGATACTTGGGCTCGCCTTGCCCCATGATACGGCCGCCAAACGCTATGCTGCGCCCCTGCAAATCGTGCACGGGAAACATCACGCGCTCGAAGAAGCGGTCGATGAGATATCCGCCTTTGTTCACGAAGGCGAGGTTCGCACCGACGAGCTCGTCACGGGTAAATCCCCGTGACTGGAGATGAGCGACGAGCTTGCCGTGGCCGGGGGCGTAACCGAGTTTCCACTCCCGTGCGCACTCCGAGCCGAAGCCACGCTCGTGCAAGTAGGCGCGGGCCTGCGTGGGACCAGCATCGCGCGAGCGCATGAGCTCCATGTGATAGAAGTTCTCGGCCTCGGCGCAGGCCTGCATCATGCGGTCCTTGAGGCTGCGGGGAATGCCGCTCCCGCCCACCTCGGTGATCTCGATGTTGGCGCGGTCGGCCAGCGCGCGCACGGCCTCGGGAAACTCGAGATGCTCGCTTTCCATGAGGTAGCCGAAGACATCGCCGCTCTTGCCGCACCCGAAGCAGTGCCAGTTCTGCAAGTCGGGATCTATCTTGAACGAGGGCGTCTTCTCGTCATGGAACGGGCAGCATCCCCAGAACAGGCGGCCCTTCTGGTTGAGCACGACGCGCTCGTTCACGAGGGAGACCAAATCGGTCGCCTCGCGCACGCGGCGGATATCGTCATCGGAGATGCGCGCCATGGCTACTTGCCTCCCAGGTGCTCGCGCACCCATTCGATGTTGCCCATCACCGTCTCGATGAGTTCGTCCTTCGTCTCGAACACGCGCGGTCCACGCAGCCACTCTTCGAACTCGATGCGAATGTCCTTGCCGTAGAGGTCGCCGTCAAAGTCGAGCAGATGGGCCTCGACCGGGGCCGTCGCCTCGGCAAAGCTCCTGGCAACGCCGACGTTGACGGCAGCCGCGTAGCGTGCACCATCGACAATGCCGTACGCGCCGTAGACGCCTTCGCGCGGCAGCATGGTCTCGCAATTCGCGAGATCGAGGTTGGCCGTTGCGAAGCCGAAGCCATCGCCTGCGCCACGACCGTGCACGATGGTGCCCACGATGCTGTGCGGTCTGCCGGCAAGCAATCGTTTTGCCTGCGCAACCGCGCCCTCGCGCAATTCCGCGCGTATGCGTGTCGACGAGATGACCTCACCATTCTCCTCGATGAGCTCGCAGGAGACGGATTCGCATCCGTGGTCGAGCGACCAACGCCCCAGATCCTCAACCGTGCCGCTGGCATGGGCGCCAAAGCGGAAATCCGAGCCGGTAAAGATAGCGCGCGGATTCGTGACACTCCCGAGAAAGTCGAGGAACTCCGAAGGTGGCATCGAAAACAGCTCCGGGCTCGTGACGAGGTTCAGCACCCCGCCCTCGGCCTGCTCGGCAATCATCGCAAGACGTTCGTCGTTCGAGAGCAGCTTGCCAAACGTGGGGTCATCGGCACGGAATATCTCGTCGGGATCGCGATCGAAGGTCACGGCGACGAGGGGCAGGCCAAGCTCGCGGGCCCTTTCGCGTGCTTGCGCGAAAATCGCCCGATGGCCGATGTGCATGCCATCGAAAACGCCAATGACGAGAACAGTCCCCTTGTTATCTCGACCGAGCGGAAAGATCTCGCTCGTACGAAACGCCGCTGGATCGCACCGTGTGATTGTCCCCGCCTTAGCCAACGCCGATGACACCCCCGGGAATGACCGTCGCGGGACGGCACGCCCCAGCGACGAAGTTGTAGACAGCGAGCAACTTGTTGTCGCGAATGCACGAGACCATGCCCTCGCCTGCGGAGATATCGGTAAGCTCGCGACCGTTTGCCACACATTGCGCCTGCTGTTCGCCGAGCTCGATGACGGGAAATCCCAAGAGCCGAGCCGGGTCGCACCACGGCAGCACGCCGCCTGCCTCGGCACGGTTCGCGAGCTCGTCGATGGAGCAGGCCTCGTCAATGCCCATCGTGGCAACCGACGTACGGCGAAGCGAGCCCAAATGGGCGCCGCATCCGAGATAGGCACCGATATCACGCGCGAGGGCACGGATGTACGTACCCTTGCTCACGTCGAAATGGACGTCCCAGAAGGGCAGCTCGCGCACCGACGTGCTGCCATCGGCGCAGATGAGCTTCGCCTCGCACACGCCCGCGCCCACAAGCTGCGCCCCGTACACAGTGACGTGACGCGCCTCAAGCTCGAGGCACGTGCCCTCACGCGCCGCCTTGTAGGCGACGACGCCGTTCTTCTTGATGGCAGAATACGCAGGCGGGAGCTGCTCGAGCTCGCCCGTGAACTCGTCGAGGATGGCCTGGGCATCCACTGACCGCATGATATCCGCAAGCTCCCCGTCAGACGCGCTCGCGAGCGTGCGTCCCTGGGCATCATCCGTATCGGTGGCGACGCCAAAGACGATACGGGCATCGTAGCCCTTGTCGTGTCCGGTGAGGTACTCGGACAGGCGCGTGGCTGCGCCCACTCCCACGAGCATGAGACCCGTCGCGGCCGGATCGAGCGTGCCGGCATGCCCCACGCGCCGCTCACCCGTAATCTGGCGTACGCGATTGACCACATCGTGCGATGTCATCCCATAGGGCTTGTCGAGCGCGAGCACGCCGCACAGTCCGCTGGCACCACGCCTGCGGCTCATAGCATGTCCTCGCGAATCCTTGTGAATGCCGTCGTGGCGGTTACCTCGGCATCCGTCGTCATCGAGGCCTTCGGTTGTTCGGCAAAGGACTCCGCAACGAGGCCCTCGACGATGGCACGCGCTTCGGGCAGCTTGCCGTGAATGGTAAAACCGGCTGCCGCCTTGTGACCGCCACCGTTCATCTGGGCGGCGATGGCAGCGACATCGCGATCGGTCTTGGAGCGAATCGAGCCGCGCACGATGGGACCCTGCTCACGCAGCATGACGGCGATCTCGACGCCATCGAGCTGGCGTATCGCGTCGATGAGCGAATCGCCGTCCTCCTTGCTCGCGCCAAGCTCCTCGAAGTCGGCCTCGCAAGCCCACGACAGGGCAAGCTTGCCGTCGAAGAGCAACTCGAGACGACGCACGACGAGCGCCTCGAGCTGCAAGGCTGCCCAACTGCGACGCTGGTAGACGTAGCGTGCGACTTCGGAGGGAAGCGCGCCGGCCGCCGCCATGTCAGCCGCCGCCATGAGCGCACGCGAGTCGGCATTCTGAAACTGGAACCTGCCCGTGTCGGTCACGAGGGCGGTATAGCAACAGGTCGCGATATCCGGCGTCATCTCGGCGCCGGCCTGTTCGAGGAAATCCCAGACGAGCATGCCCGCAGCCGCAGCCGTGCTATCGACATAGCCGACATCGGCAAAGGATGCATCGCCCTGGTGATGGTCGATGACAAGCGTCTTCTTCGCGCGTTTGAAGACGTGCTCGCCATCACCGGCACGTGCGGCGCTCGGCACGTCAACGAGAATGAAGACGTCCGGGCGCGCATGATACTCGCAAGCGGGCATGAAATCCCCGTAGCTTGCGAGAAAGTCGTAGAGCTTGGGCTGCTCGCGCGTCGCGAGCAGCGGCGTCACCTCGTAACCGAGGCTGCGCAGACCCAGCGTGAGGGCAAGCGCGCTGCCGAGGCAATCGCCATCCGGGTTGACATGGCCGCAGACGGCAACGCTTCGCGCCCCGTCAAGCAGCTCAATGCCATTCGTGTAATCGAGCTTCGCCATTGATCGTCCTTTTGGTCTTGGTGCGTGATCGCAAACGATGATTGCGCTGTGCTAGCCCTCGTCGGAAAACAGCGACGCGATGCGCTCGGCAGCGTCGACCGACGGGTCGATGAAGAAGCGCAACTCGGGCGTGACGCGCCAACCGAGGCTCTTGCCGACAAGCGAGCGTATGCGGCCCTTGGCGGCTTCGAGCCCCTCCATGACCTCGTCATAGCGGCTCGCATCGGCGCTCACGTAGACGTTGGCGACTTCGCGGTCCTTGGAGACCTCGACGTCGGTGACCGTCACGAGCTCGAGACGCGGGTCGGCGATCTGGAACAGCAGCACGTTGGCGATCTTCTCGCGCAGTTCCTCGTTGACACGACGCGATGTGGGTGTCTGTTTCATGTCTATTCCTTACGGGCGACCTGCTCGATGCGATAGCCCTCGATGACGTCGCCTTCCTTGATGTCCTGGAAGTCCTCGATGCCGATGCCGCACTCCGTGCCCGAACGCACCGATGACACGTCATCACGATAGTGGCGCATGGACATGATGGAGCCGTCGTGAACGATGACGCCGTCACGCACGATGCGCACGTGGTCGGTGTTGGCGATTTCGCCTTCGGTGACGATGCAGCCGGCGATGACGCCGACCTTGGGCATCTTGAAGGTCTCGCGCACGGTGGCGGAACCGGTGTCGACCTCGACCTCCTCGGGAGCGAGCAAGCCGACGCGTGCGGCGTTGATGTCCTCGATAGCCTGGTAGATGACGCGGTACAGGCGGATGTCGACCTTCTCGCGCTCGGCAGCCTGACGCACGCCGGCCTGCGGACGCACGCCGAAGCCGATGATGATGGCATCGGATGCCGCGGCAAAGTTGACGTCCGTCTCGGTAACGCCACCGACGGCGGCGCGGATGACGTTGATGCGCACCTCGGACTGATCCATCTTCTCGAGCGCACCGCGCAGAGCCTCGATGGAACCCTGGGTGTCGGCCTTGACGATGAGGTTGAGCTCGGCATGCTTGTTGGCCTCGATGCGGGCGAAGAGGTCGTCGAGGTTCATGTGACGCGGAGCCTCCTGCGCGGCCAGGCGCTGCTTGAGCTCGCGCTCGGCAGCCAGGCTACGGGCCTCGGACTCGTTTTCGAAGACGGCGAACTCGTCACCGGCGCTCGGGACCGAGGACAGGCCCAGTATCTCGACCGGATCGGCGGGCTTGGCCTCCTTGACCGAATTGCCCTTCGGGTCGATGAGCGCACGCACGTGACCGAAGCACACGCCTGCGACGAGAGCGTCGCCCACGCGCAGCGTACCACGCTGCACGATGACGGTCGCCACCGGACCGCGGCCCTTGTCGAGGTTGGCCTCGATGACGAAGCCGCTCGCGGTCGTATCGGGGTTGGCCTTGAGCTCGAGCACCTCGGCCTGGAGGATGATCGTCTCGAGCAGCTCGTCGATGTTGAGGTTCTGGCGAGCCGAGACCTCGACGAACATGTTGTTGCCGCCCCACTCCTCGGGCACGACGCCACGCTCGGCAAGTTCGCTCTTCACGCGATCGGGATTGGCGCCCGACTTGTCGATCTTGTTGATGGCCACGACGATGGGAACATCGGCTGCCTTGGCGTGATCGATGGCCTCGATGGTCTGCGGCATGACGCCGTCATCGGCGGCGACGACCAAGACGATGATATCGGTGACCTGCGCACCACGTGCGCGCATGGCGGTAAACGCCTCGTGGCCCGGGGTGTCGATGAAGGTGATCTGATTGCCGTTGATCCAGACCACGGATGCACCGATGGCCTGCGTGATGCCACCGGCCTCGGCCTGCTGCACGCCCGAATGACGAATGGCATCGAGCAGCGAGGTCTTGCCGTGGTCGACGTGACCCATGACGGTGACGACGGGCGGACGCGGCTTGAGGTCCTTCTCGTCATCGTAGAAGGTGAACGACATCTCCTCCTCCGGCGAGATGATCTTGACCTCGCGGCCAATGTCGCCGGCAATGAGCTCGACCAAGTCGTCGCTCATCGACTGGGTGAGGGTCAGCGGCGTGCCGAGCAGGAAGAGCCTCTTGACGACCTCGTTGCCGGGCACCTCGAGCGCATCGGCGAGCTCGCCCACCGTGATGCCGCTCGTGACCTGGACGACGCCCACGGGCACACCCGTGATCTCTGCCTTGCGCTGCGCCTCTTCCTCGGCCTTCTTGGCAGCTTCGGCGGCTCGGCGCTCCTTGCGCTTCTTGCGACGGCCAGTCGATTGCTTCTCGGCCTCGGCAACGGCGGCACGCGCCTCCTCGAGAACCTTGTCGCGCTGCAGCTGCTCGACGGCCTGCGCCATCTGGCGGTAACGGTCGTCCTCGGACTCCGAGTCGACCTCCACCTGCTGGCGAGCCTTCTTTTTCTTCTTGGCGCCCTTCTCGCGATAGGGCGAATCGGCCTGCGCGGGCTCGGCGCTCGCCTGCGCGGCAGCAGCGGCGCGAGCTTCGTCCGCCTCTTTCTTCTCCTGCGTCAGACGGTTGCTCTCGGCAGCGATCTGCGAGAGAAGCCCATCGAAGACCGAGGGCTTGGAAGGCTTGGGTTCCTCGACGACCTCCTCGACTTCCTGCTGGCTGGCGGCCTTGGCCTCTGCCTCGGCGGCCTCGCGCCTCTTCTGCTCCTTCTGACGACGCTTGATCTCGGCCTGGGCAGCTTGCTTGTGCTCCTCCTCGAGGCGCTTGCGCTCCTCTTCCTCGGCACTTACCTGCTCCTCGGCAGCGGCGTCCTTCCCTTTGTCCTCCTGGGCCTCCTCGGTGCGCTTTTGCAACTCTGGCCCAAGCTCCTTGCGAATCTTATCGACATAGGCATCGACAAGCGTGGACGCATGATTCTTGACGGGGATCTTCATCTCCTTGAGTCTCTCGACGAGCTCCTTGGAGGTCATCCCGAACTCTTTGGCGAGCTCATGTACACGCATTCCTGCCATATTCCCTATCACCTATCCCCTGCTGATGCCGCACTCGAGGTGCGCATGTATGCGTCAAAATCGGCCCTCAGCCGTTCGTAATCGTCGTTTCCCACCTTGGTGCGCAGACGACCGCCGAAAAGGCGCTTCTCGCATGCCTTGGCAAAGCACGCCTCGTCCGCGCAGACATAGGCCCCACGTCCCGCCATCTTGCCGCTCGCGTCGAGGGCAACCGCCCCGTCCGCGTTGCGCACGAAACGCACGAGCGTGCGTTTGTCCGAGCTCGCGCGGCATGCGATGCAGGTGCGTATGGGAGCCTTCTTCGTCATTAGATGAGGGACTCCTCTTCCTCGTCTGCCCCGGCCTCGGGAGCCTGACCGTCTGCGTGAATACCGCAGAAGTGCGATCCGGGGCGGGCATGGTTGCGGCAACGGACGCCCTCGGGGCTCACGTACTCGCAGCGCAGGTCCACCGGCTCCTCGACCACGTCGTCTTCCTCGTCGATGAGGGAGGTCATGGACGCGAGCGACCCACCGTCGGCCGCGACGAGGCTCGCCGACTTGATGTCGATATGCCAGCCGGTGAGACGGGCGGCGAGGCGGGCGTTCTGGCCTTCCTTGCCAATGGCGAGCGAAAGCTGATCATCGGGGACGACAACCGTCGCGTAATGGGTGTCCTCGTTGATGAGCACGTTGGAGACCTTGGCCGGCGAGAGCGCGTTGGCCACGAAGGTCACCGGATCCTCGCTCCACTGGATGACGTCGATGCGCTCGCCGCGCAGCTCGCCGACGACCATGCGGATGCGCGAACCCTTGGGGCCGACGCAAGCGCCGACCGGATCGAGGTTAGACTCGCGGGAATGCACGGCAATCTTCGAGCGGGCGCCGGCCTCGCGAGCAACGGACTTGACCTCGACGACGCCATCGTAGATCTCGGGCACCTCAAGCTCGAGCAAGCGACGGATGAGATCGGGGTGCGTGCGGCTCACGATGATGCTCGGACGGTTGCCGCCATCGCGCGTACGCGTGGCACCCTGTGCCTGCTGGCTTGGGTCGCGTACGTCGATGATGAGCGCCTTGATACGCTGATTGTGCTGGTAATACTCGTTGGACGGGCGCTCGTTGCGCTCGTTCTCGTTGCGACGCCTGTCGAAGTGCGGCAGCTCGGCCTCGACGCCATCGCGAATCTTGATGATGGTGAAGTCCGGCGTGGTCTGCAGCACGGTACCGGTGATGAGCTCGCCCTTGCGGTCGGCGAACTCCTTGTAGATACTCGCGCGGGCGGCATCGCGGACGATCTCGTTGATGACGCGCTTGGCGTTTTGCGCGGCGATGCGCGATACGTTTTCGGGCGTCACGTCACGCGGCTCGTAATCCTCGTACTCGCCCGTCTCGGGATCCTCCTCGCCGATGCCAACCATCTCGTAGACGAAGATGCGACCGCTCTCACGATCGATGGTAACCTGCGCATCCCAATCAAGGTCGAGAATGCCCTTGTAGCTGCGCGCGAGATCCTGCTCGAGGCGCTCGAGCACGGCGAGCTGATCGATACCACGCTCGGCGGCGAGATCGGAAAGTGCGCTGATGAGTTCTGATGACATGGTTCCTCCCTATTTAGTTGTCCTGATCAAGCGACGCGTCTTCGTCATCGAAGTTGCGACCGCCAAAATCGATTTGGCCAATGATGTGCGCCTTCTTGATGCGATCAAAGGCAAGGCGCTCCATCGTGCCATCTTCCATTTCAAGCACGAGCTCATCACCTTCGAGCCCGTGCGAGATTCCCGTGAACTTGCTGCGTGCGGCCCCTGGCTTGAGATAGACCACCGTGGTCTCTCCCGCAAAGCGGTCGAAGTCGTCGCGCTTGCGCAAGGGACGGTCAATGCCCGGTGACGAGACCTCGAGGTCGTACGACTCGATGAAGGGATCGGCCTCCTCGATGGCCGCATCCACCCACTCTTGGGCATCGACGAGCTCGTCGAGCGTGATGCCGCCGGCTGGAGTGTCGAGAAACACGCGCAGGACGGGACGCTTGCGCGTACCGGCAACCTCGACCGTCACGAGGTCGAGACCGTGCTTGCTTGCAAGCGGCTCGAGTACCTCGATGAGCTTGTCTTCCCTATTCACCTGCATGTCTCCTTACAAACAAAGAAAGCGGGGCAAATCCCACTTTCTCCTTCACTCTTCTGGCTCTAACGGCGGCGTAGAAAGCCATACCGTGGCTGCAAGCAGCCTCGAAGCACACCGAATAGATGCTTCGACAAGCTATCCTATTGTACTCAGATTCATGCGCAAGTCAATGAGACAAAACCTGCCAGGGCGCTTTTGTCTCATTCGCTGATTGAAACTCGAAACGAAGCATTGCGAAACTAAGCGTAATGTCTGCGCTTTTCCTCGCTTTGCCGGCAGCTATCCTTTCACGATTCTTTGTGTTTTCGCGCATACTTGCTATTCCAACACGCTAGCAGGCAACGGACCGGACGGTTTCCGGACATATTCGCGCGGTTCTGTGCCAGTTTTCGAAGAGCCAGGCGCAATGCCTCGATGATGATTCGGTGTGCCCGAGTGTGATGTCTTGGTATGCCCTGTAAACTAGCGGTACTTATCGTCGAGCGAGCTCAGCTTTAGAATTACCTCGCTTGCCCCGAGCCTGGAAATCCCGAACTCGTCGAACAGACGCTTGGGGAGAAGCCTCACAGCAAGCGAGTAGGGCTTCTTTCCGCCTAGGTTTTCCTCGGGTAGCTGTCAGCGTGGGCGCAGACGGTTGCCACTTCAAACGCTGTGAGAGGCTTGAAGCTCGATTCCTTGGGCAGACACTTGCGTAGTGCTTGTTCAATTCATAACAATTACTCGACGCTATTGATGGCTTCTCGATTCAATTTCCCTAGGACTTAGTAGCTATAAGATGCAAGTCTTTATAATCAAACGGTTTTGTGTTTCCAGCCTGTTCAAACAAATAAACGCAATCGTCATAGCCAAGATTGAAACTGTCATACCCAGAAGCAGAAGCAATGTCTTCACAAGAGAACTTTATTTCTATGCTAGAGGGTCCATCAGTATGTTGGCCATCTTCAGTTTCTAATTGAACCATTGGCATGTCGCAGTCTTCGCCATCAACAGTAATTGTCACGCCTTCTAGTTGTTTGATGTTGTAAGACTTCCCGGCCACATTCAAAGAATTGAAAGTGATGAGCAACATACTGCCATATGCGCTCGGTTGGTCATAAGTAAACTTGAATGTAATACCTGAATCATCTGTTGCTAACCATATCGCATCAAACTCTCCGTTATTATTAACCTCTACAGCGGAGGCTGTATTTTTCGAGCTCGGTTTTTCCTCTGTATTGCTGCCAGCTTTATCAGAAGTTCCGCAGCCTGTTAATACAACCGCTAGGATCAGTATCGAAAAAAACACGCCTAGCGTGAATAATATTTGCATATGATGAGTATTCTGTTTCCCCATAGCTTCGCCCCTTCTCTTTGCTAAGTAACAGACAATTATAAAAGAAATTCAATATTTAAGGCTTAAATACTCATCATGGGGGGGGGTCGAGCTCTTTAACCCAAGGTTGATAGAAGTCTGAAGCGAAGCGTTAAAGGATTGAATGTCAGGTCGGCACTCCGCCCTTCGCCGGCAGATGCCTCTCTCCTTTCATATCGTTGCACTTTCGCGCATGCGAGCTCTCCCGACTCCTTCGAATGCCTCCTTTCTCTCCGTTTCCAAGCATGCTCGTGCCGGCCCTGCGCCGATTTTGAAGGACTAGACGCAACGCTTGAATAGTGTTTCGACGAGCCCGGATGCGGTGTGAATTCTTTCGTAGTCCCGATTCGGGACACGAGGATGAAAAGGGCGAACGAAAGGTTGGATACGTCAGAGATAACCTCTTTATATTGATTTCCCGCTTCGAGAGCATCACGGGATTCAACAAAAGGCTGCTCGACGGTCCATAGGGCTTTCGGATAGTCGGTTAACTGAAAAACGTGTTTGTCTAAGTGGCAAAACAGCCAGAAAGTGAAGATTGCTATATTTTGAACAACTATAAGCCGAGAAGTTCATTCTTCTTAAATTCGAATTCTTCGTTGCTAATTATGTTCATGTCTAGAAGCTCTTTCAATTTTTTCAACTCTTCATATTTGTCTATTGAAAAGTCTAGAGAGGCAGGCTCTGATTGTTCAATTTCTAAAAAATCACGCAACTGGTAAATATTTTGGGAATTAGCAGAGAGCCCTACATGCACATTGGCTCCGGTGTTGGCATTCTGCAAATGGAGCATTGCGCAAGAGTCAACTTCAAAGGTTGCAGTAACTGAACGCTCATTAGTTTTACCTTTTCCAGCTTTATTGCCTGTTCCAAGCCCAGCACCGATTGCAGTACCTAATGGACCCAAAACGGCCGTACCTACAACTGCACCGGCTACACGGCCTTTGCGCTTCGTTTTATTTTTTGATGTACTAGTCGTTTGTGTCACTTCCTGATATGTGGGACCATCCCAATCAAAACCAATGACACGGTACAAATCATCTGGGTTTTTATTGAAATAGATAAGACCATCCGATTGCTTCCAAATGGTGGATGAATCAAACATACCAGTCTTTATTGCACCGCCGTTATTGCAAATTGTGACTTGAATTGAAGTTTCGTTACGTTGCTTTTCAGCTAGCAGTTGCTTTGTTTCAGCCTTCGATAATGTATTTGCAGATTCTTCGTTAGTCTGGGATTGCTCGCGTCTTTCAGCAAGACGTTGGCGAGATTCCTCCATTTGGTTTAAAGCGTTTTGGTTGATCCTGTCTTGAACATCCATTACCTTCTCTTGAAGATTATTCATCTTATTCTGCATTTTGTTGAAAAGGCCCACTTCGAACTCCTGAAAATAGACAATGCCCAAATATTCGACATATTGATAGAAGTCCGAAGTGAAATGCTGAAAGAACGTACGCGAGGTTTGCGCTTTGTCCTCTACCGGAAGGTGCCCGTTTCTTGCAAAACATTGTTCTTTCGCGCACCCGTACCTGTTCATCTCCTCTGCTCAGATTCACGCACGAGCCAGCGTGTCGCAATGCCAAACCCCTTGGCACATTAGAGCCGCTTCTCGCTTTCTTGTATTGCTATCTAAATTATAACTATTTGCTATGTTCTAATATATTTTGCTATAATTTGCTATAGAATCAACAGGCATTTCTTCACAGGGAGTCGAGATGGTCCAGCTTGCAACACGCGTCGATGACGCATCGGGCGAAATGTTTAAGTCAATCACAAAGCGGCTTGGCACCACCCCGGCTGATGCCATGCGCATGTTCGTCATGGCCTTCAACGCCAATCAGGGATTCCCCTACGATGTAAGGCTTTCGTCATCGTCCGAGCCCTTCCGCACGGAAGACGAGGCACTCGATTTCGTTGACAATCTTGCCGCAGAAATGATTAGCGATGCGCGGTGAGATCTGGACTGTGTGCGCTTCGGGCTACGCCTCAAAGCCTCGACCGGCCGTCATTGTTCAATCAGATGAGGTCGAAGGATTTGACTCCACGATTGTCTGTCTCTTCACCACCGATGACAGCATAAGTGCCCCAACGAGAGTGAAAGCGACACCGACCGAAGAAAACGGCTTATCTCAAACTTGCTGGATAATGGCGGAAAAGCCCATCGCAATAAAGAAATCGACCCTTGGCATAAGAACTGGCACATTAGATTCAGAGACACTCTCCGAACTCGATGCCGCACTGCGTATTGTCCTCGAACTTGATTAGCTCTAGATACTGGATAGCGTATCACGGTGTCTGACCTCAAGACGCGTTCTCTTAATTAACCGCCAGACAGATCACAGCTGCCCGATTGCATAGCGGGACATGGGGTGCGACCAGAGCGACTGGGTCTCGGAGCTCCGGCGTACCCCATGTCCCGCATTTCAACCGGCAGTAACTCTCCCTAATTCGCCACGACGTTGACGACGGTCGGGGCGACGATCGTCTTGCGCACGGTGAGCCCCTCGATGCGGTCAGCAACGGCCTCGAGGGCCGCGGCGACGATCTCGTCCTCACTCGCATCGGCAGCCGTCGTGATGTGGCCGCGCACCTTGCCGCCGATCATGACGGCGCGCTCCACCTCGTCGGCCTTCGTGGCCTCCTCGTCGAAGCTCGGCCAGGCGACGTCATAGACGCTGCCCTCGTTGCCGAGCGCCTCGGTCCACAGCTCGTCGGCCCAGTGCGGCGCATAGGGAGCGAGCAGCAGCACGAGCGTCGTGGCGACTGCACGGCACAGCTCCCTGTCGCGCGCGTCCTCCGCCGTGGCGTTGAGGTAATCGGCCGTCGTGTTGGAAAGCTCCATGATCGACGCAAGCGCCGTGTTGAAGTTGAAGCGCTCGATGTCGGTGCCCACCTTCTTGATGGTCGCGTGCATCTGGCGGTTGAGCTCCTTGGCGAGCTGGCCGTCATCGGTCGGGCCAGCGGCATCGGCCAGCGACCACACCTGTCCCCACGCGCGCTTGAGGAAGCGCGCCATGGCCGCACAGCTCTTGTCGTCCCACTGCAAGTCCTTGTCGGGCGGAGCCATGAACAGGATGCAGGCGCGGGCGGCGTCGACGCCGTACTCGTCGATGAGCGACTCGGGCGATACAACGTTGCCCTTGGACTTGGACATCGTCTCGCCCTTGGAGTCCTTGACCATACCCTGGCACAGCAGGTTGGTGAACGGCTCGTCGAAGTCGAGCATGCCAGCATCACGCGCGACCTTGGTCCAGAAGCGCGAGTACAGCAGGTGCAAGATGGCATGCTCGATGCCGCCGATGTACTGGTCGACGGGCATGAAGCGATCCGCCTTGTCCTTGGCGAAGGGAAGCTCGGTGTTATGCGGGTCGGTGTAGCGCAGGTAGTACCACGAGCTGCACGTGAAAGTGTCCATGGTGTCGGTCTCGCGATGCGCGGGTTTGCCGCACACCGGGCAGGTGCACTCGTAGAACTCCTTGGAATCCTTGAGCGTTTCGCCCGCGGCGATGTCGATATCCATGGGAAGGATAACCGGCAGGTCCTGTTCGGGGACGGGTACCAGGCCGCACTCGTCGCAATAGATCATCGGGATGGGATTGCCCCAGTAGCGCTGGCGGCTGATGAGCCAGTCGCGCAGGCGGAAGTTCACGACCCCCTGACCCAAGCCGCGCTCGGCGAGCCAGTCAATGACCGCCTGCACGCCTTGCGAGTCGTGACCGCCGGGCATGCCGGTGAACTGCCCGGACTGCACCATGATGCCATCGCCGTTGAAGGCCTCGTCCCAGTCCACGTCGGTCACCTCGATATCACGCACGTCGGCGAGTTCGGTGGCAAGCGGGCTGCCTGCCGGCACGACGACCGGCGGAATGGGCAGCCCGTACTTGCGAGCGAACTCGAAGTCGCGCTGGTCGCCACAGGGCACGGCCATGACGGCGCCAGTGCCGTAGTCGGTCAGCACGTAGTCGGAAACCCAGACCGGGACCTTGGCACCGTTGACGGGGTTGATGACATAGCGGCCCGTGAACGCGCCGTGCTTCTCGCGGTCGCCCATCGTACGCTCGACGGCCGTGGCGGCGGCGGCAACCTTTTGCACCTCGCGCACCTCGGCCTCGTACTCGGTGCCCACGACCAGGCGCTCGACGAGCTTGTGCTCGGGCGCGAGCATGAAGAAGGTGCAGCCGAAGAGCGTGTCCGGACGCGTCGTGAACACGGTGATGGTCTCGTCGGTGGGCTCGCCCGCCTCGTCGCAGAGCGTGAACTTCACCTCGGCGCCCTCGCTGCGGCCGATCCAGTTTGCCTGCATCTGCTTGACGCGTTCGGGCCAACCGGGCAGCTTGTCGAGGTCGTCGAGCAGCTCCTGGGCGTAATCGGTGATCTTGAGATACCACTGGTCGAGCTCGCGGCGCTCGACGGTGGAATGGCAGCGCCAGCACGTGCCCTGCTCGACTTGCTCGTTGGCGAGCACGGTCTTGCAGTCGGGGCACCAGTTGACGGGGTTGGACTTGCGATACGCCAGGCCCTTCTCGTACATCTTGAGGAAGAACCACTGACCCCAGCGATAGTAGTCCTCCTTGCACGTGATGACCGTGCGGTCCCAATCGTAGGAAAGGCCCATGCGCTTGAAGCTCGCCATCTGGGTGTCGATGTTCTCGAAAGTCCAGGTGGCCGGATGGCTATGATGCTTGATGGCAGCGTTCTCGGCAGGCAAGCCAAAGGCGTCCCAGCCGATGGGATGCAGCACGTCGTAGCCGTTCATGTGCAGGTAACGCGCGTAGACGTCACCAATCGTGTAGTTACGCACGTGGCCCATGTGGATGTCGCCGCTCGGGTACGGAAACATCTCGAGCACGTACTTCGCGGGGCGCTCGGATGCCTCGTCAAGCTTGAATAGCTCATGCTCCGCCCAGTACTGCTGCCATTTGGGTTCGATGGAATGCGGATCATACGCCTCGTGCATGGCCAACCTCCGATATGCCGTCAGATACGTGCGTCAGATAAAACAGTGACACATCATACAGCAGCGTCACGCCAATGACGCGCTCAAACGGGGCTAAAACGCGATGAGGCCCAGATGTTCGAGGAGTATCTTGAGGCCGATGGCGATGAGCACGATACCGCCTGCGATCTGCGACGGCTTCTCGAAGCGCGCGCCGAAGCGATTGCCCACGACGACGCCGACGAGCGAGAGGACGAAGGTCGTGCAGCCGATGATGAGCGCGGCCGCCGCGATATCGATCTGCAGAAACGAGAAGCTGATGCCGACGGCCAGCGCGTCGATGCTCGTGGCGATGGCGAGCATGAACAGCTCGCGCAGATCGAGCTTCTGCGTGGAGGTCTCGTCGTCTTCTTCCTCGCCCTCGTCATGGAAGGCATCCCAGAGCATCTTTCCGCCGACGAAGGCGAGCAGGGCGAAGGCGATCCAATGGTCGACCGCCGTGACGTAAGCCGCGAACGCACTTCCCACCAGCCAACCGATGACCGGCATGAGACCCTGGAAGACGCCGAAAAACAGCGCGATGACAAGCGCATGGGCGTAGTTGACGCGGTGCATGCCCAGGCCCTTGCAGACGGACACGGCAAACGCGTCCATCGACAAGCCAACGCCAATGAGGAATATCTCGACGAATCCCACGAAAAAGCCCTAGGCCACGGCATCCGGTTCGGTCGGTTGACCTTCGGCCCGGTTCACGTCCATGAGCTCACGCTGGAGCTGCTGCATCGTGGGCGGTACCCAGGTGATGGCATCCGCGCCGGCGTCAATTGTGCTCCTGATGGAGGTGGCGTCCTTGCCGCCACTCGCGATGATGGGAATCTCCGGGAAGCGCTCGCGCACCTTCTCGATGACCATCGGCGTATCCTTGCCGGCGGCGACGTTGACCACCTTGGCACCGGCCATAATCTTGGTGGCGATGAGCTCGTCAAAGGTCACGATCGTGAGGACGACGGGGATGTCGATGCTCGAGGAAATCTGATGCACGTCCTCGATGCTCGTGGGCGAGTTGACGACGACGCCGTAAGCACCCTGCATCTCGGACTGGACGGCCATCGCCTTCGAACGCGCACCCGCCGTGGTCGTGCCGGCGACGCCCGTGAAAACCGGACGGCCCGAAGCCGTCACGAGCCCCTGTGTGATGATGGGCTGGCAGGTGAAGGGATACACGGCGAACACGGCGTCTGCATCGCAGTTGCAGATGATGGCCAGGTCCGTCGAGAAGACGAGGGACTTGACGCGACGCCCGAAAAACGAGATGCCCGGACAGGCGTCAATCTGGCGAGGGACATGCAGCGCCGCGGGAGCATGGCGATACGCGCCGTCGATAGCCTTGGGGTCACAGCGCGTGACGATGGTATCGAGGTGCATGACGTCCGCGGGCGTGGAGGGAGAGTTTCCTCCGTCGCGAGAGCGCATGCCCTTGAGGGCGCGAATCTTATGAAGTGGCGATTTGCTCTTCATCGTCAGTCCTAACTCGAGGTGCCCTGCGGGCCCCGTCTCCAAAGGGGAGACAATGATAGCAATTCGCCTCGTCCCCGCGATGCTCGTCGCCGAAATTTAAGGAGTTTCTAAGCGGAACAGGAAAATGAGACAGTTACTCAGAGACGCTGCCTCACCGGAATCCATGAGGAAACGTTGATTTCCTTTAACTTCCTTAATTTGCTTGAACCTCCTTGATTTCTTTGAACCTGCCGGTAAAAAGACTTTCGGCAAAGCAATGCAATCAAAAAGACGTCCTACGCTACGCAACCCAGCAGCCAATCAAGAGCGTAAACTTGGCTGATGCCCTGGTGCGATACCTCGTCGGCATCGTCCATAGTTATAAGGTATTTCGGATAATCGTCTTGGACTGAGCGAAGCGCCTGCAGCTCGCGCTTCAACGTTGCAGATGAGGATACCGTCTCCGCCACTTGGTAGTAGGCATATCCCTCGGCGCTCTCGACTACGAAATCGACTTCCGCATTGCCGACCTTGCCGATATACACGTTTTTGTAGCGGCGCTTGAGCTCGAGAAAGACCACATTCTCAAGGATTCTGCCCGTATCTCGTATGCGGCCGGAAAGCACCATACGTCGCATGCCCATATCGACGCCGTAATATTTCTCCTGCAATTTCAGGAGGCGCTTTCCTCGGAGGTCAAAGCGCTTTGCCGGATAAAAGATATAGCTGTCGACAAGTCCCGAAATGTATTCAGACACAGTGTTCGGCGAGATTCTGATTCCCTGCGAAGTGATGAAATCGCTTATGGCCTTGGCAGAAGTAAGGTTTCCCACGTTGTCGAACAAATAGGTGGCAAGAGCATCGAGGCCTTGCGTATTGGCGATGTTCAGGCGCTGCGCCACGTCCTTGAAAAGCACGGTGCTCAAGATACCCTCAAGGTAATCGTACAGGCTCAAAGAACCATCTGTCTGCGTGAACGCACCCGGCATCCCTCCCGTGGAGATGTATCGATCGTAGAGCCTTTGCCGAGACGTGCTTGCATCCGATGCACCACAGAACTCCTTGAACGAAAGAGGGAGCATCGACACTTCCACATAGCGCCCAGAAAGCAGGGTGGCCAGCGTACCCCGAAGCATGAGAGCGTTCGAGCCCGTGATATACAGGTCAAGATTGTCGCGCGTATAAAGGCTGTCGACCGCGCGCTGAAACTCGGGGACGTTTTGCACCTCGTCTATGAACACATAGTTCATTTTCCCCGGTTTTGCACGAGCAAGCACCTCATCGTGCAGCTTGTGATAGTCGAGAAGATGCTCGTATTCCAACTGCTCGAGATTGATGACGATGATTTGATCCGAATCCACTCCCTCGGCCTGAAGGTGCTCCGCATAGAGCTGGAGCAGCGTTGATTTGCCGCAGCGTCTCACACCCGTGACGACCTTGATAAGATCGCGGTCGCGCCATCTATCGAGCTGTTCGATGTAGTCAGGCCGTGGAATCATGATTCTCCTAAACTTCTCATTTGATTGAGAAGTTTAGCAAATATTCAAAAAGTTCTCAATCATTTGCGAAGTTTTGCGATTTTTCGAAAAGTTCTCATTTGATTGAGAAGTACCGTGACTCTCCCCTACACTGCCGGGTTCGTAAGCCGCAGAATGTTGCGGCCAAACTCGTAGCCGTAGGGCGGCTCAGCCACCCAATCGGCCCTGAAGTCGCGCGTCGTGGTCGAGACGCTTTCCCCGCGATTTACCGTCAGGTACTCGTCGCTCCATATGTCGCGGTCGAAGGCGAGCAGGCCGCCGTCCTCGCTCTCGATGATCACCGCCTGTGCCCACTTGAAGTCGATGAGACGACGCGATCCTTTGGAAAGCAGCGCCGTGTCCACCACTACGAGCACGTCGGCCACCTGGAAACCACATTCCACACGCGTCACGTGCTTGCCCGGCGGCGTCCACAGCTCCCCTTTCGCGGGCTCGGCGCGCAAAATCGCGACCTCTTCCTCGACGAAATCCGGCCCCAGCGCAAGCGTCTCATGCTCGTTCACGAGGTCGACCGCAAAGCCATCGAAGACGAGCCGCGCGGTCTTGTATATATGGTCGCTCTCGCCATCGAGGCAGTAGCCCTCGTAGGCGACGAGCTCGCGACCGATGCACGAGCGCAAAAGCGCCAGCGCCGCATCGTCGAACTGCCTGCCGATTTCTATCAGGCTCATGACAAACCCGCCTTTCGCCTCGCACTCGTAGTATATTGACGCACTAAGCATACTGCATCGACCACCATATAGGAGGGTGTTCATGGAACGCGAGAACGCATGGAAGAGCTATAGCGACAAGGATCTCGACAAACTCGAAAAACTCAGCAGCGACTACATCGAGTTCATATCGGAGAACAAGACCGAGCGCGAGTGCGTGAACGCCTCGATCGCCATGGCGGAAAAGGCCGGGTACAAGTCGCTTGCCAAGGCCATCAAGAAGCAGCGCAAGCTCAAGGCCGGCGACAAGGTCTACGCCCAGACCCATGGCAAGGCCCTCATCCTGGCGGTGCTCGGCACCGACCCGCTCGAGGACGGCTTCAACATCCTGGGTGCCCACATCGACTCGCCGCGTCTCGACGCCAAGCAAAACCCGCTCTACGAGAACACCGACATTGCGCTACTCGACACGCATTATTACGGCGGTATCAAGAAGTACCAGTGGGTCACGCTCCCGCTCGCCATCCACGGCGTCATCGCCCTCAAGGCAGGCGAGTCCATCGAGGTCCGCGTGGGCGAGGGCCCGTCCGACCCCGTGTTCTGCATCTCGGATCTGCTTCCCCACCTGGGTCAGAAGCAGATGGAGAAGAACGCCAAGGAGGTCATCGACGCCGAGGACCTCGACGTGATCGTGGGCAGCAGGCCGCTCCTGTTCGAGAAGGACAAGCTCAACGACGATTCGCCCGCATGGGAGAAGGTCGCTGAGAAAGAACCGGTCAAGGCTTCCGTGCTCAAGTACCTCGCCGAGTACTACGGCATCGAGGAGGAGGACTTCCTCTCCGCCGAACTCGAAATAGTGCCGGCTGGCCACGCGCGCGAGATGGGCTTCGACCGCTCCATGGTGATCGGCTACGGCCAGGACGACCGCGTCTGTGCCTACACGTCGCTTGTCGCCCAGCTCGCCATCGAGAATCCCAAGCGCACCGCCGTCACCGTGTTGGTCGACAAGGAGGAGATCGGTTCCGTGGGCGCCACAGGCATGGAGTCGCTGTTCTTCGAGAACACCATCGCTGAGATCATGGAGCTCGCCGGCGAGGGCGGGCAACTCAAGCTGCGTCGCGCGCTCGGCGCATGCAAGATGCTGTCCTCCGACGTCTCCGCCGCGCTCGACCCTTGCTATGCGAGCGTCTTCGAGCCCAAGAACGCCGCCTACATGGGCCGCGGCCTCGTCTTCAACAAGTACACGGGAGCGCGCGGCAAGAGCGGCAGCAACGACACGTCCGCCGAGTTCGTCGCCGAGGTGCGCAAGGTCATGGATGATGCCGGCGTTGCGTTCCAGACCGCCGAGCTCGGTCGCGTCGACATCGGTGGCGGCGGCACGATCGCCTACATCCCGGCCAAGTACGACATGGACGTCATCGACAGTGGCGTGGCCGTGCTCTCGATGCACGCACCCTGGGAGATCACGAGCAAGGCCGACATCTACGAGGCCCGCAAGGGCTACGAGGCGTTCCTCAAGAACGCGTAGGTGACCGACACTCGAATGAGACAGTTGCTCTGAACAACTGTCTCATTAGACATCCAGGAGTACGACCATCAGCTCCTTATCCTCATGATCAACCGTGAAGAGAAACTCTTTGGCTGTCACGCTTCTCACCTTGCCACCCGCAAAGGCATCCCTATCGCGCGTGACGATGAAATCAGCCCCGTTCAGCTCTGCGCACGCACGGACGAGCCCGTCTTCGAAGTCGGGCTCGTTGCTCCGAAGGGAGCGGTCGCATTCCTCTGCGGAAACGGGAGCAACCGCCACGAGGCCCAGAAGGTTCTCGAGCGCCTCGTGCGCAATCGCCTCGCTGTAAGCCCGACACAAGATGTAGTAGGCGTCGTTGAAGGAAGTCGCTGCCGCAAATCCGTAATCTCCACTACCGTTGCACCACCTCAGCAACGCAAGCGCTTCGTCATGCTGAGGACGATTGGGAATAACACTATCCAGGAGAATATTGGTGTCGAGCAAGATCCTATACATCGCGCTCACCCAGAAGGTCTTTCATCTGCGCATCTGACATACCTGCAAACGCCTCGGGCGCTGGCGGAAGCGTCTCCACGAACTCGACGAAGCGAGAGAACTGGGCGCTTGGGGCCGGCTTGCTGGCAGGCGCGGTCAGAGCCTCGGGCAACTCCCCCGTCTGGGCGATCGAGAACCACGTGGCCTTGATCACATCGGCCACCGTAAGGCCCGATGCGCGTATGACGCGATCTGCGCGCTCCTTTATGACTTGATCGACTCGACCCGAGACAACAGCAGTTTGCATAACGCCCTCCATCTTGATGTATACAGTATACACCGACAAGGAGGAGCTATTCCAACGAGGCGTCATCAAAAACGCATAGGAGTTATTGTTTGAACCTGTAGTCGCTAGGCGCGGGGTC
>ERZ836877.2418-NODE-2418-length-24196-cov-15.495547_pt1 | contig 24196 bp, 22 predicted proteins | sample MGYA00519469_ERZ836877 | MGnify/ENA primary metagenome ERZ836877 (study PRJEB31850, sample SAMEA3708809) | human gut metagenome | biome: human gut; feature: human-associated habitat; material: faeces | place: China | collected 2014 ... | reverse complement strand
TGACTTTTGCCTACTTTTCTTCATAGAAAAGTAGGCCCCCGCCGGGTAGGCGTACAGTTTATGCCTTTGCAAAAGGCTCCGCGACGCCGACAGGCGAAAGGAAACTTTGGCATAATTTGTGTCATCAACCCCTCAGTCACGGCTACGCCGTGCCAGCTCCCCTTACACAGGGGAGCCTTGGGGGTGGGGCAACGCCGAAGGTGAGGTGAAACTTTATACTGACAATCCCTCCGTCACGGCTGCGCCGTGCCACCTCCCTTTACACAAGGGAGGCTTTTGGTTGGCGCGACACCGCTTCGTTACCCCTTACAAAGGGGAGGCTTTTGGTTGGAGCGGGTGAAAATTACTGCTGGTCGTCGTCCTCCGGGGGCTGCTGGGTTTTTTCTGAGCGGACGAAGGCAACGATGAGGCAGAAGATCACGAGCAGATCGGCGAAGAAAACCGTTTCGGAATAGACGGCCTTGGCCCGGATGGCGCCGAGGACGGCGGCGATGAAGGCCACCACATACAGCGCCCGGCGCACCCATTTGGAGTCCTCCCCGCGCTTTTTGGCGAGGATGAGATTGACGGCGAACAGCAGGATGATGAGGACGCCGCAGCCATACAGGATGTAGACGATGGTATCGAGCCAGTTCATGAGAGTTCCTCCCCTTTTGTAGAAATAAGTGGGCTTGCTGGCTTTATTATACTGTTTTGTTGCATTTTTGCAAATAATTTGTGTTGCGTAATCGCAACAGTGATGCATTTGCGCAACACACGGATTTTAGCAGAATTCCAAAATTTTTTCCGACAATTTGTGCGGGGTCCCCCTATAAAAAGAAAAAAACGGGGTTGGTTGTTGCGTTTTTGCAACAGAAAAACGGCAAAAGGGCATCGAAGACGGCGGGAAATTTTTTTGAGGACGAAATAGGGCTGTTCTTTTCTTCGCCGAAATGACCAAGCGGCGGGAGAAAAGTTTGGCCAAAACGCAAAAAACGAAAGCGGCAGAACCCCAAAAATGAGGCTCTGCCGATTTCGATCTTCTATGTTTTCTCTAAATTTGGCTGCGGCGGCCCCGCTGCCCGAAAGCGGTGCCGGCATGGGAACGGAGGGGTGACATCTGCCCAGTCGTTCTTCTCCGCTCCCTTACCACTTATCAAGGGTATTGTAACACAGAAGGGATGCAGGGGAAAGACCCTTTGGGACAGCGGGCATAAATAGGTAAGATACTGTCATATTTTCTTCCAAAATTCGCACAGGTGTGATATAATTTGACAAAAGAGTGGAGGCGACGGGATGATAAAAATAGCGATATGCGATGATGAGAGAGAGCTGCGGGAAGCGACCGCCGCCCGGCTGCGGGAATATTTTGCTGAGGAGGCGCTGATTGCGCCATTTGAAAGCGGGGAAGCACTGCTGCGCGCGGTGCGGGAGGAGAACTGCCGCTACCAGCTGGCGGTGCTGGATATTGAGCTGGGAGAGATGAACGGCATAGCGGTGGGAAAAGCGCTGAACCGGCTGCTGCCCACCTGCCAGATCATCTACCTGACGGGATACCTGGACTATGCCCCCGACGCCTATGCCACCCGGCACACCTACTATGTGTACCGGCCGACGATGGAGAAGCACCTGCCGCTGGCGCTGCAAAAGGCGATGACCGCACTGGCCGAGGCCGAAAACGGCCAACTGGTGCTGCCGCAGAAGGGCGGCCAGCTGGTACTGGAAAAACGGGAGATCTCCCACCTGGAGCGGCGGCTGCGGGTGACCAAGCTGCACCTGGCGGACGGGCAGTGCGTGACCACCGCCCTGGGGCTGGAGGAGCTGCTGGAACGGCTGGGGGACCCGGCCTTTCTGCGGTGCCACAACAGCTTTGCGGTGAGCCTAAACCATGCGGCGGTGTTTCGGCGGGAGAGCTTCCTGATGAAGGACGGGACGGTGGTGCCCATCAGCCACGGCTACTACCCTGCCGTGCGGGAGCAGTTCCGTAAATACCACCATATCGAGCTGTGAGAGAGAACGGAATTGAGGAGAGAGAAGCATGACAGCGATCATTCAGTTTTTTACATCGCATTTCTTTGGAAACATGGTGTATGGCATCATCAATAATCTGATCACATTTATATTTGTGTGGTTTATCCACGCGTTTATCCCCTACAAGCCGAAATACCAAAGCCGGAAAAACCTGACCCGCGCCACCCTGCTGCTGTATATTGGGCTAGTCATCATCAGCTACCTGCGGGAAGTACCCGGCAACAACGCGATCCCTATTTTCTACCTGCTGATGGCGCTGTATTTTGTCTTTCAGCTGGTCTATCTGTTTACGGTATTTGACGGCAGCATCGCGATGCGGCTGCTGCTGTTCTTTGTGGAAAAGATAATAGAAATACTGGGGATGGCGCTGGGGGATATCCTGGCGATCTGGCTGATCCCCGACTACATGTACTACTACCTGCTGGATAATGTGCGGGGCGTGTGGTACTTTAACGCTTCCATTGCCGCCTCGGAGCTGATCATCATGGGGCTCTGCTGGGGGATCATCCGGCTGATACGGTATGTGCAGAGCCGCAATGCCCGGCTGGACATCATGGCGTATATCCTGATCCCCGCTTCGCAGTTTATTCTGTTTTTTATTACCCTGGTGCTGTACGCCAATGAGACCAAGACGGCCATTTTTAACCCCTATGGGGTGGCGGCGCTGGTGGCGGGGATGCTGGGCGACCTGGCGCTGTTTGTGATGATCCGCCGGATGAACGAGAACGCCGCGCTGCGGGCCCAGCTGGAGGCCACCCGGATGCAGCAGAGCTACTATACCCTGCTGGAGGAGCAGCAGAAGCAGATACGGGAGATGCAGCATGACATCAATAACCATGTGGCGGTGATACGCAGCCTGACCGTCGGGGCCCCGGAGGGCACCGACCTGAAGCAGTATGCCGAGGAGGTGGCCGCGCCGAAGCTCATCAACCTGCACTACTGCCGCAACGCCATACTGAACGCGCTGCTGGTGAATAAGGCCGCCGACTGTGAAAAGGCGGGCATTGAGGCGAACTTTGACATAAAGCTGACGGCGGGGACGGCGGGCTTTGACGACTACGACCTGGTGGCGTTGGTGAGCAATCTGCTGGATAACGCCATAGCGGCGGCCGGGGCAGCTGAGCCGAAGCAGGTAGGACTAACCATGCAGACGGCGGATGGGGCGCTTTCCATCCTGTGCCGCAACAGCTGCGGTAAGGGCGCCGAGGGCACCGCCGTGAACCAGGGCAAGATGACCCGCGGCAACGGCCGGGGGATCATCAACCGGGTGGTGAAGAAATACGGCGGCGAGATGGAGACACAGCCGGGCGACGGGTGCTACACCGTGAGTGTGATGGTCTTCGCGAAGGAAGAAGCGCCGATAATGACATAAGCGATCGTCCTATGAAAAGGAAGCTCCGAGAGGGGCTTTTCCTTTTGGATGGGTATGTTAGGTTTGGTCTATTCTCCTACCGGCAGATGGGGCGATCATCTCGGTTTTGCTTGTTCCGGCAGCCATGCCGTCATTTATACGGCTGGCCGCTTCCCGATGTAAGAGGAGCCTTAAGATAGCGGAATACCAGATACGAAAAGAGCCGCCCCGTGGGGACGGCTCTTGATTTTTGGCGGATCAGAGGAGGCCCTGCACCAGAATGACGATGATGAGCAGGGGGAGAACATAGCGGAAATAGGGACGCAGCCAGCGGGGGAGCTTGGGGCCTTTTCCGGTATTGGCCTCCGCGAGGTAATTTTCGAAGCCCCAGCCCCAGCGACTGACGCAGAACAGCAGATAGACGACTGCGCCGATGGGCAGCAGCAGGCTGCTGACGAGGAAGTCTTCGCTATCCTGCACGCCGCGTGCGCCGATGAGCTGCAGGTCGCCCCAGACATTAAAGCCGAGGATGCAGGGCATGCTGAGCACCAGCATGGCAATGCAGCCGATAAAGGAGGCCTTTTTGCGGCTGATGCCGAAGGTATCCACCGCAAAAGCCAACAGATTTTCAAACACGGCCAGCACCGTGGAGAAGCTGGCGAAGGTCATGAACAGGAAGAACAGGGTGCCCCACAGGCGGCCGCCCTCCATATTGACGAAAACGCTGGGGAGCGTCTGGAAGATGAGGGGGGGGCCGGCATCGGGCTGGACACCATAGGAGAAGCAGGCCGGGAAAATGATGACGCCGGCCATAATGGCCACAAAGGTATCCAGGGCGCAGATGCGGGTGGCCTCGCCGGCGAGGGTGTGCTCCCGGCTCATGTAACTTCCAAAGATCTCCATGGCGGCGATGCCGAGACTGAGGGTAAAGAAGGCCTGATTCATGGCGGCGGTGATGATATTCCCCAGGCCGTTGGTACGGATGCTTTCGGCGGAGGGGAGCAGGTAGAATTTCATGCCCTCGGCGGCGCCGGGCAGCAGCAGGCTATGCACCGCCAGCACAACAATAAGGGCCAGCAGGGCGATCATCATGACCTTGGTGATGCGCTCGAGGCCTTTCTGCACGCCAAAGCTGCAAACCAAAAAGCCCAGAACGACCACGATGACCATAAAGATGGTCATTTCTCCGGGGGAGGAGAGCATCTGGCTGAAGACGCCGCCGATCTCCTCGGTGCCCATGCCGGCGACAAAATCGCCCCGGAGGAATTTATAAAAGTAATCCACCATCCAACCGGTGACGGTGGTGTAGTACATCATAAGCAGGCAGCAGCCCAGCATGCAGAACCAGCCGTGGATGTGCCACCTCTGGCCCGGCTTTTCGAGGGTCTGGTAGGCCTGTACGGCGCTTTTGCGGCTGGCGCGGCCCACGGCCAGCTCCATCGTCATAACGGGGATGCCCATGATGACCAGGCAGATGAGATAAAACAGCACAAAGTATCCGCCGCCGTACTGGCCGGTGATATAGGGGAAGCGCCAGACATTGCCGATGCCGATGGCGCAGCCGGCACTGACCAACAGGAACCCTAAGCGGGAACGGAAATTTTCTCTTTGCATACAATACTCCTCATTTCGACTTTATAAAAAGTATTCTTATTATAGGACGGGAGAGGAGCATTGACAAGGAGCAGTTTGGCATTATAATATAAGAAAAAGTTATGATGCAGCGGATTGCAGGGACCGGAAAGGAGAAAGGGAGGAAACCGATGAACCGAAACCAACTGAGATACTTTGTGGCGGCGGCGGAGAGCCGGAGCTTTACCAAGGCAGCCGACCAGTTTTTTATCTCCCAGACAGCGGTGACGCAGCAGATACGGCTGCTGGAGGAGATGCTGGGGTGTCCCCTGTTTGACCGGAGTACCCGGCCGGTTTCCCTAACGCCGGCGGGCAAGGCGTTTCTGACCGAAGCGAAGGCGATCCTGGAGCGGATGGATCAAGCCATTGACCGGGCGCACGGAGCTTCCACTGGGCTTTCCGGCAGCCTGCGCATTGGGTACCTAAAGGGCTATGAGCAAAGCGGATTTACCGATTTCCTGCGGGAATTCCACCAGCGGCACGCCAATTTGCTGATCACCTTTTACCGCTGCACCACCGACCAGCTGGCGGCGGGACTTTTGGGGAATCAGTTTGATCTGATCCTGACCTGGGACAGCACCAACCTGAAGCAGGATGAACGGGTGGACTGGCTGCTGGCCGAGGAGGTGGGGCTGGTGGCGGCGCTGTATGCCGGGCATCCGCTGGCGCAGCGGGTGCGGCTGACCCGCCGGGAGCTGCGGGGGGAGCCGATCATTTACATGTCCCCGGCGGAAACGCTGGATTCCTACGGCGACGCGTTTTTTATGAACCTGTATAAGGAGGCAGGCTACCGGCCTAATATCCTGTTCTGCTCCTCCGATAGTGAGAGCATCCTGATGATGGTGGCGGCGGAGGAGGGAGTATCCATTCTGCCGGATTACTCGGCGCGAAAGCATGCTCCGGCGGAAAACCTGGTTTTTATCCCGCTGACCGGACAGGGCGAGCAGGAGGAAGTGATAGCGGCGTGGCGGCGGGACGCCCAAAACCCCGCGCTGGCGCAGTTTGTGACGGCACTGCGGCAGGCCGCGCCCTTTGGACGGTGAGGGGTGTATCTGACGGAAACTAGGGGGATGGCATATTTTCGTCTGCTCGGCGAAAGGATAGTCTGGACAAGACAACAAGTAAGGGCGAACCCTCTCCTTATAGAACGCGGCATGGCTATGCCCTGCCGCCGCTGATTTTGCCCTATGTGCAAAATCAGCACCTATTAAACGCGAAAGGGAACCCTAATGGTTCCCTTTCACACTTTTCCTCCTTCCGAGGACGCAAGTCGGCACGGCTATCGCAGGGAGCGCCCTTCGGTCTAAAGGATTTCGCTTGCTGCGGTAAGCGGCCAAAGACACTGTCTTTGGAAACTGCAAGCCTTTTGAAAAAGGCTTGACCGAAAACTTTTACGGCTCTTCTTTGTTGGTTACTGCCGGTGCTCTTCGTTCCACAGCTGTTCGGCGGTGGGCTGCCAGCAGGCGGCGTAGGCCTTGCACTTTTCGCACAGGTGCTCGGCACTTTCCGGCGCCTCCAGATCGGTGGAGCGGGCGCCGCTGCGCTTCACCATCTCCGGCAGGAGATCGGGATTTTCCAGCATGGGGCAGGGCCGCAGGTGGTTGCCATTGAAGGGCTGACCCTTGCGGTATTCCAGGAATAGCGGCTGCTGCAGGCACTCCAGAAAGCTCTTTTCCCGGATATTGGCGCCGGAATAATGGATAAAGACGCAGGGCTCCACATCACCGGCCGCATTGATGTGGCAGTAAATGCGCCCGCCGGCCACACAGCCGCCGGCAAATTCACCGTCATTCTGGAAATCGATGCAGTAGAGCTCCTTGCCGCCGGTTACACCGCGGATCTCCCGCACACGGTTTTTCATGTAGGTGCGCTGCTCGGGGGTCAGCAGCAGATCGGTGGAGGCGCCCATGCCGACCGGCATGTAGTGGAAGTACCAGGCGAAGACGCAGCCCTTACTGATGAGCAGATCGAGGAATTCATCGCTGGTAACGGTCTTATAATTCTTGGCAGTGTAGCAAATGGAAACGCCGAAGGGGATCTTGTAGCGATGCATCAGCTCCATGGCGGCCAGCGCCTTCTGGAAGTGGCCCTCGCCGCGGCGGCCGTCATTGGCTTCCTCGAAGCCCTCGATGGAGACGGACACAAAGAAATTGCCGACCCGCAGCAGCTCCCTGCAGAAATCATCATCGATGAGAGTGCCATTGGTGAAGGCATGGAACGCCATATTGCGGTGGTTTTCGCACAGACGGATGATGTCCTTTTTGCGGATGAGGGGCTCGCCGCCGGTGAACAGGCAGGCGTGGGTGCCCAGCTCCTCGGCCTCGGTCAGCACCCGGTCCATCTCCTCATAGGTCAGGCTCTGCTGATGGCCGTATTCGGCGGCCCAGCAGCCGGTGCAGTGCATATTGCAGGCGGAGGTGGGGTCCATCAAAATGAGCCACGGGATGTTGCAGCCGTACTTTTCGGCGTTCTTTTGGGCCTGCTGATAGCCGCGGAAGCCGCCCTCGTACACCGCGTTGGTGAGGAAGGTCCTGACGATATAGGGGTCGGTCTCATCCAGGATGCGCTGGACATAGTGCGCCCATTTGCCATCGGGCTGGCCCGCTATCATGCGCAGCACCTCGAAGGATTCCTTCTTCCACACGCTGCCCTGGATCTTTTCGGCCATATCCACCAGGTCCTGCGCGGCGGAGGCGGCATCCGCTGTTTTTCCCTTTTGGATGAAGTTTTCCAGCACCTTCTCAAAGGCCTTGCGTTCTGCCGCATGGGCGGCTTTTTCCATCAGTGTCATAGTCAGTTCCCATTCCTTTCCCGGTAGTACAGGGCAAAGCCCTTTATTTCCTCTTCATTGTAGCGCCGGGGCGGCTCGGAGCCCATCGGCAAAAGTCGGCGGATGAGAAAATTTGGGACAGGGGAGCCAAACTGTGAAACAGCCGGGGGACGGTTTTTCTGTGAAAAAGCTCCTAACCTAAAGTGAACTTTAGGGTTCATAATGAAAATAGCAACAAAATGGAAGGAGAGCGCCTATTATGAGCTTTGCGGAAGTAAAAAAGAACTTTGGCTTTGGCTGTATGCGGCTGCCCATGCAGGGCGAGGAGGTGGACCTGGCACAGTTTAGCCAGATGGTGGACGAATACCTGGCGGCGGGACAATGTGGTGGTGATGAAGGACTACCGGCCGCTGGATGAGACCGAGCAAACAGCCGTGGCTGAGGTGTGCCGAGTGCTGCGCCCCAAGGGCCTTATCCCCTGCACCGCCTGCAACGGCAAAGCCCACGAGTGCATCGGCTGCGGAAAATGCGAGACCGCCTGCCCCCAGCATCTGCCCATCCGCCAATACCTGAAAGATGCAGCAAAGGAGTTTGAGAAGAAATGATGGAATACTGTAGGCTGCCAAGGGGCGAAGAACGCCTGAGCACGCTGGGCCTGGGGCTCTGCGGCAGGAGCCGCCGCACACATACGGCATCCAACAGGATATCGATAAGGAGATGCGATCTTTTGTAAAAAAAAGCCACGCGGCCCAATGGACCACGCAGCGGTTTTATTCCCAATGGGGTTGTTCCTCTTTGGGCTGGTACACCAGCCGGGCTGCCGGGATGATAAGTGCCCCGAGGGCATTGCCCAACGCCACCAGCACTACCACCAACACAGCCTGGCCGCTGAAGATACGGGCATTGCAGAAGTAGAAAATATCGGCAATGGAGTGCTCGAATCCGCAGAGAATGAAGGTGGGGATGCAGATAAGGATGCCGCAGAAGATGCCATCCACCAGCAGGGTAAGGGGCGCTTTGGCCAGGCGGGCCTCACACAGGGCCAGCACGGCACCGGCCGGTCTGCGGGCCAGGCCCGCTATCAGGCAGCCCACGGCATTACAAGGCAGAGAAAGCAGCGTCTGCCAGCGTTCCTGCCGACTTTGGCCCAGCCAGTAGCCAATTTTTCCGGTATACAGGTCGAACCCAAACAGGGTGATGGTGATGAGCCCCACAGTGAAGAACACCGCCCCCACCACACGGTTTTCGCAGCCCAGGTACACATAGCCGCCGATAGAGATCATCAAACCAGCCAGCACGCCGCGCACCGCGCAGGGTAAAAGTTTCATATTCCCGGTCCCCTTGCCTTTGATTAGGATGGAGATAGTATACCAAATTTCGCGGTATTCGTCAAATTTATAACAAGGTTTCCCTTGTTTCCCTATAAAAAGAAGCCAACCGCGGGGGCTGGCTTTCCTTTGTCGTAAAAAGATCACAGGTCCTTGGGGTCTTTGCCGCCAAATTGCCGGTACAGCCGTATGTAGATCTCCTTTTGAAGATCGGCGGGGCAGCGCTCCACTACAATGGCATTGGCAAGGCCCACCACCCGGCCCTTATCATCGTAGACCCAGCAATTGCGGTCGGGTTGGTTGCATTTGCTGCATTGGGGAATGATATTGCCGGGGCCCAACGGCCGGCGGGGGTCCTTGTGCCCCTTTTGCAGCTTGGTAAGGGTATTTTTCCAGTAACGGTGTGGTTCGCCCTCCCGGGAGCCGCAGCAGGCACAGCGGTAATCATACTTTGCCTTCAGCGCTTCCCAGTAGTCAGCATCCATTTGTTCTTCCCGACGCTCCGCCGTAAAGCCCGGATAGCACTCCTCCAGCGTTTGCAGGCGGTATTCCCCGGACTTCATCCCCTCCGAAGCCAAGTCATTGCGCTCCCCGGAAAGGATGCACCAGCCCTGCTGGGCACCCAGGTGCCTAGCCTGCTGCACATCATTCACATCCGGGTAGTACTGCCGAATAAACTCGGTGAGTTCCTTTTTGCTGACGGTGCGGGTATGGGGGTAACCCTGCGCTAGATATACCAGCGTCAGCGCATATTTGGTGTACTGCCCGGCCTGCCGCAGCCGGGGCAGCCTTACCCCCTGGGATACCAGAAATTCCTGGTGGTGCTGTTCAATCAGCCGATAGGTTTCTTCGATCTGTTGGTCGGTCAACCGCATGGGGTCACTCCTTTCCGGCATCTGTTCCTTTCTTTTCAGGGCGCTTTGCATCTCCTGGACAATGGCCACCGAGAGCAGCGGCGGCACCGCATTGCCGATCTCCAGCCGCTTCATACCATCGGAGCCATAGAACCGGTAATCATCCGGGAAGCTTTGCAACCGGGCACCCTCCCGGATGGACATGGCGCGGGAATCCCGCGGGTGAATGCAGCGGGAGGAGGAGGGACAGGCAAAATTTCGGGTGATGGTGGTGGAGGGACGCTCCCACCACAGCTTGGCATAGGTATTGCCGTAGCCGCTTTTGGGGCGGATCTCCTCCGGCAGGTCATCCTTGGATTGACCATCCTGCAAAGTCTGCATAATGCGGATGAGGTGCGCGCCGTTTTTGGGGGCAGCGTGTTCCGTTACCAGCTGCCCGGCACCTGCCCGTACAAACCGCAGAAATTCGTTCTCCGCGACCCCGGCGTAGTGGCTGGCACTCTCCCCGCTTTTTAGTTGGGGAAGGTCTCCTATAGCATCCTTTAGCGTTACATAGGGCTTTTTCCCCGGGCCGTGGGTTGGAACCGGAAAGATGTAGTTATTTTCTCCCTTCATCCCCACCAGGATCACCCGTTCCCGCTGCTGCGGCACACCAAAATCGACAGCATTGAGGATATCGTGGCGCACATCGTAGCCCAGCGCCCGGAACTCGCTTTCCACCCGCTGGAACAGGCGGCCGTGATCCATGCTGAGGATGCCGGTCACATTCTCAAAGATAAATGCCTGCGGCTGCAAAATCTGCAGGATACGCTTATACTGCAAAAAGAGATTCGCCCGGTCATCCATCCGGCGCTTACCCAGCGTGGAATAGGATTGACAGGGTGGGCCGCCTACCACAATATCCACCTGCTGCCCACCCAGGGCCCCGGCCAGCCGTTCTTTGGTTAGGTCAGCGATATCACAATTCAACATCTTTACCCCGGGGTGATTGAGGGAATAGGCCGCTGCAATGTCCTTTTCTATCTCATTGGCCGCCAGGATGCGAAAACCCGGCAGCTGGGAAAAACCGTAGCTCAGCCCGCCCACCCCGGCAAAGAGATCCACAATATGATATTGTTTCATCGTACATCCCTCCTGTCGGGTCGTCCTGCAAAATCTTCTACCAGTATAATGCGCGCCGTCGCCAGCGTCAAGCCGGAGAACAGGCTTTACAGCGCCGTTCCTTTGGTTGGCCGGTACAGCCCGCCAAGGTCGGCACTCTCCAGCTCCAGCAGCTTGATCTTATTCTCCAGCCCGCCGGCGTAGCCGGTAAGGCTGCCGCCGCTGCCCACTACCCGGTGGCAGGGGATGATAATGGAAACACGGTTATGCCCCACGGCACCGCCCACCGCCTGCGCCGAAAAATGTGTCAAGCCGCGCTGCCGCGCCAGTTCCCCGGCCAGCGCGCCATAGGTGGTGGTCTGCCCATAGGGGATCTGCAGCAGAAGCTGCCACACCGCCCGCTGAAAATCCGAGCCCACAGGATGCAGCGGCGGAGTAAAATCCGGCTCCCGGCCGGTAAAGTAGGTATCCAGCCAGCGGCAGGCCTCTTCCAGAGCCGGCGTGCGCTGCTCCTCCCTTTGCTGCGGCAGTCCGGCCGCAAAGTACTTCTGTCCTTCCAGCCACAGACCGGTCAGACCCTCCTCATCGGCAGCCAGCAGCAGGCGTCCCAGCGGGGAGGCGTAATGGGTAATAAAGCAGCTCATGGCATATCCTCCTTGCAAGCATTATCATACCATTACTATACCACAAAAGCCCCCGCCTGTCCCGTTTTTCCTCCATGGTTCGGTTTGTTTACAAAAAGCCGCTGGAACGGTAGGGCCGCCGCATGCTATAATAGGGAAAAATAGAGCCGGAAGGAGATGCCCCATGTCCCAGATCACCAAACGCGCGCTGGAGCAATCGCTGAAAAACCTGCTGCGGGAAAAACCGCTTTCCAAAATCACTGTCACTGATATCACCGAGGACTGCGGCATCAGCCGCATGACCTTCTACTATCACTTCAAGGATATCTACGACCTGGTGGAATGGGCCTGCATGGAGGACGCTTCCAAGGCGCTGCAGAACAAAAAGACCCACGATACCTGGCAGCAGGGCTTTATTCAAATCTTCCACGCGGTGCGGGAAAATAAGGTCTTTGTGATGAATGTCTATCGGTGCGTCAGCCGGGAGCAGGTGGAAAAATACCTGGTCCCCCTCACCGATCAACTCATCATGGGTGTCATTGCGGAGCGCTCCGCCGGAATGACGGTGCGGGAGGAGGATAAGCAGTTCATCGCACAGGTCCACTCCTATTCCTTTGTGGGGCTCATGCTGGATTGGATCAAGGACGATATGCGGGCCGAGCCGGAGCTGCTGGTGAATAAGCTGGCTCTGGTCATCCAGGGCAGCATCAGCGCCGCGCTGGAGCGCTTCCGCACCGATAAGCCCAGCGCTTTTTGACAAAACTTCCGCTTTGATAAAAAATTTCGCAGCTCTTTCCCCGTGACGAAGTTTTTGTCACGGGGCTTTTTCTGTCTATTTTAAAATGTGTTCCGGCAGGCTACAATAAAGCCATCAAGAGGGGACCAACACCCCCAAAACCAAATCTTACAGGAGGCTTATTTATGTATTATTCTGCCGGTACTTACGAAAGCTTTGCTCATCCCGAAAAGCCCCAGGGCGTTGATAACAAATCCGCCTATATCATCGGCACCGGCCTGGCCGGTCTTACCGCCGCATTTTACCTAGTGCGCGATGGCCAGATGAAAGGCGAGCGCATCCACCTGCTGGAAAAGCTGGACCTGGCCGGCGGCAGCTGCGATGGCCGCAAGGATGTCACCAAGGGCTTTTATATGCGCGGCGGCCGCGAAATGGATAACCACTTTGAGGTGATGTGGGATACCTTCCGCGATGTGCCCTCCATCGAAACCCCCGGTGTATCCGTACTGGATGAATACTATTGGCTCAATAAGCACGACCCCAACTACTCCCTGTGCCGCGCCACCGTAAACCGCGGCGAGAACGCCCACACCGATAAGAAGTTCGCGCTGGATAAGGAAAGCGCCATGGCCCTTTCCAAGCTGTTCATTACCCCGGAAAAGGACCTGGAGGATAAAAAGATCTCCGAAGTCCTGCCGGAAAGCTTTTGGAGCACCAACTTCTGGCTCTACTGGCAGACCATGTTCGCCTTCCAAAAGTGGTCCAGCGCCCTGGAAATGAAGCGCTACCTGTGCCGCTATGTCCACCACATCGATGGCCTGCCCGACTTCAGCGCCCTGCGTTTCACCAAGTATAACCAGTATGAAAGCATGATTCTGCCGCTGGTGAAGTATCTGGAATCCCACGGCGTCCGCATTGAGTTCGGCATGGACGTCCGCAATGTCATTATTGAAACAGAGGGCGACAAGAAGGTAGCCCGCCAGATCGTCTATGTCAAGGACGGAAAGGAGCAGACCATTGACCTCATCGAGGACGACCTTGTGTTCATCACCAACGGCTGCTGCACCGATACCTCCTGCTACGGCGACCAGACCCACGCCCCCGATCTCTCCGGCATCCATAACGGCTGTGGTGAATCGTGGGATATGTGGAAGGCCATCGCACGGCAGGCGCAGCACGGCGAATACGGCAACCCCGACGCCTTCTGCAGCGATGTGGAGGCCACCAACTGGATGAGCGCCACCGTAGCCACCGCCGATGAGGAGATCATCCGCCATATTATGAACATCTGCAAGCGCGATCCCCGTGCCGGCAAGGTGACCACCGGCGGTATCGTCACCGTAAAGGATAGCGTGGAGAACTGGTACCTCTCCTGGACCATCAACCGCCAGCCGCAGTTCAAGAGTCAGGATAAGAACACCGTGCTGGTGTGGGTCTACGGCCTGCATACCGATTGCGAGGGCAACTTTGTTAAAAAGCCCATGCGCGAGTGCACCGGCGAGGAGATCTGCCAGGAGTGGCTGTACCACATCGGCGTAGAGGAGAGCCGCATTGTGGAGCTGGCGGCGACGGCCTGCAATACCACCACCTGCTATATGCCCTATATCAATGCCTTCTTCCAGCCCCGCAAGGAAAGCGACCGCCCCAAGGTGGTACCGGATGGCGCCGTGAACTTCGCCTTCATCGGGCAGTTTGCGGAGACCCCCCGCGATACCATCTTCACCACCGAGTACTCCATGCGTACCGGGATGGAATCGGTTTACACCCTGCTGGATATCGACCGCGGCGTGCCGGAGGTATGGGGCAGCAAGTACGATGTGCGTGAGCTGCTGCGTGCCTGCTACTATGCCGTCGATAAGAAGCCCATCAGCGAATTGCCGCTCTCCTTCGGCGAGCGGGAAGCGGTCAAGATCCTGCTGAAGAAGGTAAAGGGCACCGATGTGGAGCTGCTGCTGCGTGAAAGCGGCCTGCTAGAGTGATCCTCTCCCCTTCCCCCGCAGAAAAATATCAGCCCGTACCGGTGGTTCTGCCATCGGTACGGGCCTTTTCTTTTGCCAAGGAGGAATACGCTAAGCCCTCCCTCACTCTTCTTCCGTCGTGGGCGTAGCCGGTACTTCAGCAGGTCCTTCCTCCTGTTTTGTCTCGGTAATGGTGGGGATAAAAGCCTTGGCGATCTTCCCCTCCCCGCGGCGCTTGATGTAAAAGTATCCGATAAAGCTAAAGACCAGCGCCCCGATGAAATTGACAAACAGGTCCTCCATGGTATCGTACAGCCCGATATCCAGGTACCCGCCAAAGCCCAGCTCCTGCCCGTTTACCGCCACACTGGTGATATCCCCAATGGTCACCGGGATGTTCATATTGGTGGGGTCCAGCATCACGGAGGTGATGCTGTGGATAATGGTATCCTTCTGCATATCCATTAGGAACAGCCGGTCCATGCCGAACTCAAAGAACTCCCACAGCACACCGATGGTCATGGAAAAGCAGAAAGCCACCAGCGAAACATACACCGGTGAAAGCTCAAACTTGATCTTGCTGTTACGGTTCAGAATATCAATAAGCGCAAAGCCGGTGGCCGCGCATAAAAAGCCGGTGGTGGTGTGCAGAATAGAATCCCAGTTGGGGACGGTAATAAAGAAGCACCCCAGTTCCCCCAGGATCTCGGAAGCGAAGATAAACAGCAGGATGATGATCTCCAGCGTGCTGGGCAGCTCTATGCCAAAGTTCTGCTGGATGAAAAACGGCAGCATAAACAGCACCAGTACCAGCAGGCACACAAAGGCGTTTTCGTACTCCCCGCGGATAATGGAGGAAACAAGGGTCAATAAGACGACAATACGCAGGATGAGATACACCGCAAAAACAGTGGGCTTTTTGTGGATCACCGCACGCAGATCGCGGGGAGGCTTGGGGACTTTCCGGTTCTGTTTCATGGTCGCGTTCCTTTCCTTGAGGGCAGTTTTCCCTTCGGATTATACCATAATTCCCCCTAAAAGCAAAGAACCGGGAGATTTTCCTCTTCTCTTTTGGCCGCTCACCGCTGTATCGGTTTTGGGGGTAGAAAAGATTTCACCTCCATAAAAGCGCACAAGCTTTGAGAAAGGCATTCATATGCCCCATCGCGGGAAGTATTTTTGCAAGGTAGGCAACATAAAAAATACAGAAAACAAAAAAGAGCTAACTGACATCTCTAACAGAAATCAGATAGCTCTTTATTCTTGGATAATCTAAAATGTTGTCATTTTGTTGTCACGGGGCAATTCCGTAACGCAAAAGTCCAGTGTTTACGGGCTTTTTTGAACCTATAAAATTATTCCCACTCAATCGTTGCCGGCGGCTTGCTGGTGATATCATACACGATCCTGTTGATGTGGTCCACCTCGTTGATGATCCGGCTCGAGACCTTCTCCAGCACCTCGTAGGGGATGCGCGCCCAGTCCGCCGTCATAAAGTCGGTGGTCGTCACGCCGCGCAGCGCCAGCGTGTAGTCGTAGGTGCGGAAGTCCCCCATCACGCCAACGGAGCGGTTGTTGGTCAGTACGGCAAAGTACTGGTGTACCTTGCGGGAAAGCCCGGCCTCCGCCAGCTCCTCGCGGAAAATGGCATCGGCGTCCCGCAGGATCTCCAGCTTGTCCTTGGTCACTTCGCCAATGACCCGGATGGCCAGCCCCGGTCCCGGGAACGGCTGCCGCCAAACCAGATACTCCGGTAGGCCCAGCTCCAGGCCCAGCCGCCGCACCTCGTCCTTAAAGAGCAGCCGCAGCGGCTCCACGATCTCCTTAAAGTCCACATAGTCCGGCAGGCCGCCCACATTGTGGTGGCTCTTGATGACCGCGGCATCCCCCGCGCCGGATTCGATCACATCTGGGTAAATGGTGCCCTGCGCCAGGAAATCCACCTTACCGATCTTCTTCGCTTCTTCCTCAAAGACCCGGATAAACTCCTCACCGATGATCTTGCGCTTTCTCTCCGGCTCGGTCACACCGGCCAGCCGGCCCAGGAACCGCTCCTCGGCGTTCACGCGGATAAACTTCATCCCGCGCCCGGCAAAGGCCGCCTCCACCTCATCGCCCTCGTTCTTGCGCATCAGGCCGTGGTCCACAAAGATGCAGGTCAGCTTATCGCCCACCGCGCGGTCCAGCAGGGCAGCCGCCACGCTGCTGTCCACCCCGCCGGAAAGCGCCAGCAACACCTTGCCGTCGCCGATCTTCTCCCGCAGGGCTTCCACCGTGCTGCGGGCATAGTCCTTCATGCTCCAGTCGCCCTTGGCATGGCAGATCTCATACAGGAAATTCTTTAGTATATCATTGCCGAACTGGGTGTGCTCCACCTCCGGGTGGAACTGCACCCCGTACAGGTTTTTCTCTTTACACTGGATGCCCGCGTTGGCGGTGGCCGCCGTGCGGCAGATAGCGGTAAAGCCCTCCGGCAGACGGCTCACGTAGTCCACATGGCTCATCCAGCAGATGGCCTCCTGCGGCATCCCCTTAAAGAGCAGGCTCTCGGTATCGTAGTGCACCGGCGTCTTGCCAAATTCGCGGGTCGGCGCGCTTTTCACCTCGCCGCCCAGCACCTGGCTCATCATCTGCAGACCGTAGCACAGTCCCAGGATGGGCAGTCCCTGCTGGAATACCGCCGGATCCACCTTAGGCGCGCCCTCCTCGTATACGCTGTTCGGCCCGCCGGTAAAAATAATGCCGATGGGCGAAAGCTCCTCTATCTTTTCCAGCGCCTTTTTGTAGGGGTGCACCTCGCAGTAAACGCCCAGGTCACGCACCCGCCGGGCGATCAGTTCATTATACTGCCCGCCGAAATCCAACACCAAAACTGTCTCGTGTTTCATGTTCCACCTCGTTTATTCTTCGCAGCCGTTTCGGCTCAATATCCCAGTTCCTCGTCTATCAGCACCACTATGGTCTCCCCCACGCCTTTCATGGGCCCCATGTGGATGGTCATACCCCTGCAGATGCGCTCAGGGCTCTGGCAGTCATAGCACTTCATTACCTCGCTCAGGGCACAGGGGGTCCTGCGGTTCAGCCGCTTCGCGTTCAGCGGGCTGGCTATATTTCTGGCTCGCCATATCGCCGCCTCCAGCGTCGGGGCCAGCTTATTCAGCCCCACGATAAAGTACACCTTCTCGGGTCCATACAGCGTTGCCGCCACCCGGTTGCCGGTGCCGTCGATGTTTACCAGCTCGCCGGTTTCCGCCACGCCGTTGGCGCTGCTGATATACACCGGAGCCGTCACGCCCTTATCGGTGTCCTTTCTATCCCAGCTGCGGCCCCGTGCATAAACGGTACAGCCCGCTGCCTCCAGCTTTTCGGGCAGACCCAGCTGGGCGGCGGTCACGCTGCCTCCCATCCCGATTTCCTGCCCCTTCAGCTCCCCGCACAGGGCCTCGGCGGCTTCGGCGCCGGTGGCGTAGCGCCGCACGGTAAAGCCCCGTTTCTTCATATTTTCAACGGTTTTCTGCCAGTCCATATCGTCCTCCGTTTTGTTTAGGCGCGGTGCCACTTCACCCCTTCGGGGGTATCGGTCAGCACAATGCCCCGGGCGGTCAGCTCATCACGGATGCGGTCCGCCGTGGCAAAGTCCTTATTCTTGCGGGCGGCCTGCCGCTCGGCGATCAGCGCGTCGATCTCCGGGTCGCTTTCCTCGGCCGCCGGCGCCTGCTTCTTCTCCTGGTGCTTGGCCGCCTCCTCAAAGAGCCCCAGCCCCAGCACCGTTTCAAATTCCCGCAGCAGCATGGCCTTGGTCTTATCGTTGGTCTTGGCCTTCAGCACATCGTACACCGCCGTCACCGCCAGCGAGGTGTTGAGGTCATTATCCAGCGCGTCGGTAAATTCCTTCCGCAGCGCCGCGGCCGCCTCCTCATCGATGGCATCGCTCTCCACCGGCTTCAGCGCCGCCACTCTGGCCACCAGCTTTTCATAGGCCTGCTCGGCGTTATCCAGGTTCTCGTAGCTAAAGACCAGCGCCTTGCGGTAGTGGCTCTGCAGGCAGAAATAGCGGTACGCCAGCGGACGGTAGCCCTTCTCCTCCAACAGAGAAACAGTGAGGAATTCGCCCTTGCTTTTGCTCATCTTGCCGCTGTTGGTGTTCAAGTGGTGTACATGGAACCAGTAGTTACACCACTTGTGACCGAGATATGCTTCACTTTGGGCGATCTCATTGGTGTGGTGCGGGAAGGCATTATCAATGCCGCCGCAGTGGATATCCAGGTCCTCGCCCAGGTGCTTCATCGAAATGCCGCTGCACTCGATGTGCCAGCCGGGGTAACCCACGCCCCAGGGGGAATCCCACTTCAGCTCCTGGTCCTCAAACTTGCTCTTGGTGAACCACAGCACAAAGTCCGCCTTGTTGCGCTTGTTCTGGTCCTCTTCCACGCCCTCCCGGACACCGACGGCGAGATCCTCCTCGTTGTGGTCGTTAAAGACATAATACTTCTCCAGCTTGGAGGTATCAAAGTAAACATTGCCGCCTGCTACATAGGCGTAGCCTTTTTCCAGCAGCCCCTCCACCAGCTTGATGAATTCGGGAATGCAGGCGGTGGCGGGCTCCACCACATCCGGGGTCTTAATATTCAGCTTGCGGCAGTCCTCAAAAAAGGCGTCGGTGTAGTATTTGGCGATCTCCATCACCGTTTTATGCTCGCGCTTCGCGCCCTTCAGCATCTTGTCCTCGCCGGTATCGGCGTCGCTGGAGAGGTGCCCCACATCGGTGATGTTCATGACCCGCTTCACATTGTAGCCGCAGTACCGCAGGTACTTTTCCAGCACATCCTCCATGATGTAGGTGCGCAGATTGCCGATATGGGCAAAGTGGTACACGGTGGGGCCGCAGGTATACATCTTCACGATGTCCGGGTGGTTGGGCACAAATTCCTCTTTTTTGTGGCTCAAACTGTTATAAAGCTGCATAATATTACTCCTTGTATCACAAATCGACCCTTACCGGTCGCTGTAAAGCTCTTTGTTCTTCAGCATATAGTTGGCGCCGCTCAGCACCGTGGTCGCCACCACTATGCCCATCAGCACCACAAAGACGGTGTGGGCCCAGCCCGCTTCCGGGAATAGCCACAGCATCAGCAGGGTGTAGTTCAGCCATATCATCTGGCTGATGGTCTTGATCTTGCCCCATTTATCGGCGGCAATGACCACCCCTTTTCCGGCCGCGATGAGCCGCAGACTGGTCACCATGAATTCCCGGCCGAGGATGACCACGACCACCCATACCGGCACATCGGCCACCGGGATAAAGGCCACCAGGGCGCTCATCACCAGCAGCTTATCGGCCAGCGGGTCCATCAGCTTGCCAAAGTCGGTCACCAGGCCCCGGCTGCGGGCAATGTGCCCATCCAGCGTATCGGTAAAGCAGGCGATCAGATAAACCAGCAGCGCCCACAGGTAGTGCATCGGGATACTCTCCACCAGCACCAGCACCAGAAAGACCGGGATCAGAATGATGCGCAGCATCGTCAGCTTATTGGGTAAATTCATTTTGTATCCTCCTTCGCTTTCGCCATGCCGATGAGGTCATAGCCGTCGGTATCGGTGATGAGCACCGGCACATAGCTGCCGGGCTCTATTTCGTCCTCACTGGTAAAGTACACTCTGGTATCAATATCGGGGGCGTCCATGTAGCTGCGCCCGTAGTACTGGCCGTCCTCATATCCCTCCACCAGCACCTCCAGCGTGCGTCCAGTGCAGCGGTCGGCAAAGTCAAAGGCCGCGCTCATCTGCAGCTCCATGATGATCTCGGCACGGCGGCGGCGCACCTCCTCCGGGATCTGCTCCAGCTCGGCAGCGGGGGTATCCTCCTCCTGGCTGTAAGCAAAGCACCCCAGCCGGTCAAAGCGCACCTCCTCCACCAGCTTACACAGCTCGGCAAAGTCCTCCTCGCTTTCGGTGGGGAACCCGGCGATCAGTGTCGTTCTCAGCACCACATCGGGGATCTTCTCCCGGATCTTTTGGCACAGCGCGGTGATAGATCTCCGGTCGCCCCGGCGGTTCATATCCCGCAGCACATGGGCGCTGGCGTGCTGCACCGGAATATCGAAGTAATGCACCGCCTTGGGCTGGCGGGCTATGGTGTCGATCAGCTTATCGGTGACCCGGTCGGGGTAGCAGTACAGGATGCGCACCCAGTGCACCCCCTCTATCTCGCACACCGCGTCGATCAGCTCCGGCAGGCGGCCCTCACCGTAAATATCTTCCCCGTAGCGGGTGGTATCCTGCGCCACCAGGTTCAGCTCGGTCACGCCGCGGGCGGCCAGCTCCTTGCATTCCTCTATCACATTTTCCATGGGCCTGCTGCGGAATCGGCCCCGGATGAGCGGAATGGCGCAGTAGCTGCACCGGTTGTCGCAGCCCTCGGCCACCTTCACATAGGCAAACCACGGCTCATTGGCCAGCATCCGTTCCCCTTCCATCGAAAGGGACTCCTTCTCGCCATATTCCGTAAAGTGCTCGCCCATTACAGCTTTCCGTATCGCCTCGCCTATCTTTCCGTTGCTGCCTATCCCCAGCACCACATCCGCCTCAGGGATCTCCCGTGCCAGCTCCTCACGGTAGCGCTCCGCCAGGCAGCCGGTCACCGCCACGCATTTTAGGCTGCCCTCGCCCTTGGCGGCGCAGCACTCCAGTATCGTGTCAATGGATTCCTTCTTGGCGTCCTCGATGAACCCGCAGGTATTGACGATGACCGCGTCACACTCGGTCATGTCATTGCAGATCGTAAATCCATCCCCGGCCAGCATCGCCAGCAGGCGCTCGGCGTCCACCTGGTTTTTGCTGCACCCCAGCGAGATCATTCCCACTTTAATCGTCACGGCAGTTTTCCTCCTGCTCCAGTATCGTATTCATCGCCGCCTTTATCGCCTCCAGCGGGTAGCCCCGCCGGTACAGCGCCGCGATGGTCTTTTCCATCCCGGCCCGGTCAGCCATGTTCTTCGCGTATTTCTTCCGGATGAGGGCAAGCAGCTCCTCCTGCCCATCCCCGGTTTCCAGCACTTCCTCCGGCTCTGGTTCTATCTCCGACAGGGCTTCCAGCACCCGGCTCACCGCCTGCCGTATCACCTCGTAGGAGAACCCACGGCGCTGCAGGGCGGCTTTCACCTTGTCCCGCTCCCTGCGGTCCCGCAGCCTCCCGCGGTACGGCCCCTCCAGCAAACGGCAGGCCGTTTCTATCTCGGTCTCCTCGGTGATATCGGCCAGGGCCTCCTCGATGACTTCCGCCGGGACGCCCTTTTTTTGCAGCTCCATGGCGATCCTTCTCCGGGGCCATCCCCGCAGATTCACTGCGTCCGCCGCATATCGCCGGCCATAGTCCAGGTCATTGATGAGCCCCAGCTCCTCCATGCGGAGCACAGCGGCCTCCACGGCCTCCTCGCCGTACCAGCGCAGCAGCTTCTGCCGCAGGGTGCCGCTGGTCTGCTCCGCCGCCGAAAGGAGATCCAGAGCCCGTTCCCGGGCGCTGCGCAGTTCGTCCTCCTGCCGCAGGGTTTCCAGCCGCTCCGGCGACACCTCGGCCCCCTTTTGCAGCCAGGGGCACAGCAGGAAGGTATCCCCGTGCAGCGAAAAGGCAAATTCGCCGTCCACCATCAGGGCGTAACGGCCCTTTTTGGTGGTTTCTATCCCGGTGACGCGCATGGTTTTTGTTCCCCCTTCGCTAATAGTTCAGTATACCATAACCCCGCCCGGTAAACAATGCACAATTCGCATAAAATCCGGGCTTTCCGGCCGCAAATGGCCGGGTCCCTGCCGCATCCCGGCCCCGGCGCCCGCAGGGCAGCCCGCCGCAGGCGGGCTCGACGGGCCTCCGGCCGCCGGTTCCGGCTTTGCCGGAACGCCCTGCGGGCGCCCCATGCCTTTTGCCGGCTTTCCCAAAGCCCGCCCGCCGGATAACACCGCCCCGGAGCAAAAGACCTCCCGGGCGCGCGGGGCGCCGGGAGGCAGAAATTCAGTTTTGCGGGGCCCGGCAAAGGGTATTTTTGCCGGGTCGTTGCGCTTTTGGGGCGGGCCACGGTCCATACGGCAAAAAGCGGCAAATTTTCTTACCCGGCCGGCTTATTCGTCCTCGTCCACCTCGGCGGTCAGGTTTACCTGGCCCAGCTTTTTGGGGGCGGCGGCCGCGGCGGTACGGCCCATCAGTTTATCGGCGTTGGCCATCACCTTGGCGGCGATCTCCTCGGCCAGCTCGGGGTTCTGCCGCAGGTATTCCTTGGCGTTATCACGGCCCTGGCCCAGCCTTATCTCGCCATAATTAAACCACGCGCCGGATTTCTGCACGATATCCAGCTTGCTGCCAAGATCCAGGATCTCGCCCAGGCGGGAAACGCCCTGGCCGTACATGATATCAAACTCGGCCTCCTTGAAGGGCGGGGCGACCTTGTTTTTGACCACCTTGACGCGCACCCGGTTGCCGATGACCTCGCCGCCGGCTTTGAGCTGCTCGGTGCGTCGGACATCCAGCCGGACGGAGGAGTAGAACTTGAGGGCGCGGCCGCCGGGGGTGGTCTCCGGGTTGCCGTACATCACGCCGATTTTCTCTCTCAGCTGGTTGATGAAGATGACGATGGCATTGCTTTTGCCGATGGCGCCGGTGAGCTTGCGGAGGGCCTGACTCATCAATCTGGCCTGCAGGCCCACATGGGTATCGCCCATTTCGCCCTCGATCTCGGCCTTGGTGACCATCGCGGCCACCGAGTCGACGACCACGACATCCACCGCGCCGGAGCGCACCAGCGCTTCGCAGATTTCCAGGGCCTGCTCGCCGGTATCGGGCTGGGAGACCAGCAGCTGGTCAATATCCACGCCCAAATTTTTGGCGTAAACGGGGTCCAGGGCATGCTCCACATCGATGAAAACGGCGGAGCCGCCGCGCTTTTGGGCTTCGGCCACCACATGCAGGGCCACGGTGGTCTTACCGCTGGATTCCGGCCCGTAGATCTCGACGATTCTGCCGCGGGGCAGGCCGCCGATGCCCAGTGCCATATCCAGCGAAAGGGAGCCGGTGGGGATGGCTTCCACATTCATGGTGGCATTCTGGCCCAGGCGCATTACAGCCCCTTTGCCAAACTGCTTTTCGATCTGGCTGATGGCGGTTTCCAGGGCTTTTTGCTTATCGCTGGGGGCGGGGGCGGTTTCCTTTGCTTTTTTCTCGATGGCCATGCGATTTCCTCCCAAAGTGATGGTATTCTGATTCCATTGTACACGATTTTTGCCGGGATTGCAAGAGGGAAACGAAAATTTGTTCGCGGTTGGGGCAAAAAATTTTGGGCGGCAAATTTTCGGCCGTCCGGTGGGATTTTTCTCCCGCGCGCGGGCAGGTGCGCGCCCATCGCGTGCCCATATATACGCGTACACGCGCGCGTAGGGGATTTTTATTTGATGACATAATTTTATCTCGCCTAACGGCGGGGCAAAGTCACCGGAAGGTGACAGTTGGCACGCCTACCCGGCGGGGAGTTACTTTTTCTATGAAGAAAAGTAGGCAAAAGATTTTTATTTTTAGGCCAAGATGGTAATCGCCTGGCGGCGGGGCGGAGCCTTTTACAAGGCTTAGCTAGTACGCCTCGCCGGCGTGGCGTTCCTTTTACTCGTGTGCGTCGTCGCGGGCTGCGCTCCATGTCGGGTCACCCAGCTTACGCTTGGGGTAACCCTCCAACGCTCCGCCGCTCCTCCTTTCCCCAGCGGGCCTCGCGTCCCGCCGGGGGGCCCATACCAAAACACACTTGGGGCTGTGCCCCAAGACCCCCTAACGCTAAGCTGCGGCTGGATACGAACGA
>ERZ836877.2412-NODE-2412-length-24235-cov-37.345244_pt1 | contig 24235 bp, 17 predicted proteins | sample MGYA00519469_ERZ836877 | MGnify/ENA primary metagenome ERZ836877 (study PRJEB31850, sample SAMEA3708809) | human gut metagenome | biome: human gut; feature: human-associated habitat; material: faeces | place: China | collected 2014 ... | reverse complement strand
CAGCAGGCGGAAAAGACCCGCTGTTTGGGCATGTTGACGGTTTTCAGATAGACCCCAATTGGAGTTCAGTATAAGTCCGTTAAAATCCGGACTTACGCATTTCTGCCGCACGATTTCCCTATATCATTTTCAGCCACGTTCCGTCTCTCCCCCATTTCCGCAAAAAATGCGTGCGGCGTTTCTGCAACCGGATTTACGCAGAAACGCCACACGCTGTGGGCTTATTATAACGGATGGGGCGGGAAATTTCAAATGTTTTTTGCAGTAAAAAATCGGCGCCCGTTTCCGGGTGCCGATTTTCGTTTATCTCTTATCTCACGTACTCGATCACCACGCGGCGGTTGGGTTCTACGCCGGTGGAGTGGGTGGTGATGTTCTCCATGTCCTGAAGAGCCGCGTGGATCACGTGGCGCTCGTAGGCGTTCATGGGCTCCAGAGTGGTGCGGCGGCGGGCTTTCAGCACCTGCTGCGCCTTCTTCCGGGCGTAGCGGCGCAGACTCTCCTCCCGCTTCTCCCGGTAGCACTCCGCATCCACGTTGACGCGGATGTGACCTTCCACATCCCGGTTGATGGTGTAGTTGGTCAGATGCTGAATGGCGTCCAGTGTGTCGCCCCGGCGGCCGATCAGGTAACCCAGATCGTCGCCCACCAGATCAACCTTATACGTATTGCCCTCGTCCTTCCAGCAGTGAGGAACGGCGTTGGAATCCATATGCTCCAGCAGGCCCTTGATGAAGACCTCGATCTTCTCCTCCACAGAGCCGGGCTCGGCGGGGGTGTAGGTTCTGGGCGCGGCAGGCACCTTGGGCTTCTCCGGACGGGGGGGCTTGGGAGCGCGGGGCTTGTCCTGCTTGGGCGGCTCAGGGCGCTTTGCAGGTGCGGGCGTGGGAACGGGCTGGGGGGCGGGCTTCGGCGGCTCGGCCTTGGGCATCTGGGGAGCTTCCGGCTTCTTCACCGGGGCGGCAGGGGCCTTGGGCTTGGAGCGGGAGGCGCTTCCCAGAGCGCTCTTGGGCTTTTCTTCCTTCTCCGGCACGGGGTCGGGAACCTCGTAAGTCACCTGCACCTTGGCGCTCTGGGCACCGAAGCCCAGGAAGCCGGACTTTGCCTGCTGCAGCACCGTAACGGACACGCTGTCACGATCCAGCCCCAGCTGGCTCAGCGCGGATTCAATGGCAAGATCGATGGTCTTGCCGGAAGTGATAATCGACTTTTCCATGGTTTATTCCTCCATAGACTTGGGCTCGTAGCGGTCAGGGTCATAGTTGCGGCCCTTGCAGAAGGGGCGGTCGGAGACGCCGGACAGAGGCGCGTTTTCTTCCCTTGCGGCTTCCTCCACAATGCCCTTCCGGGCGGCGTACTCCTTGGCAGCCGCGGCCTTGGCGGCCTGCTCCTGATCCCGCTGCTGCTTTTCCAGCTTCTTCTTGCTGGTGTTGGCGGTGATGCCGTCGGGATTGGAGGCACGGCGCTCGGCGCGGACGCGCTCCTTCTCGGCTTCGATGCGCTCCTGCTCCATGGCCTTTTGCAGGCGCACGGCATCCTCCGCGTCATAGATCTTGCGGTAGTGGTTGGTCATAATGGGGTCGGAGATCATTCTCACCACGCCGCCGATGAACCAGTACAGGGACAGTCCGGCGGAAACGGTGAAGCCGATCCACAGAGACATCAGGGGCATCATCCACATCATGACCTTCATGGACTGGTTCTGCTGGGAATTCTTGGCGGTCTCCTTGTCCTGAACGCCCTTCTCGTCGGTGATGACGGAGTCGTTGGTCTTCTGGCTGATGACCATCTGCAGCAGCTGACAGGCGGCAGAGGTCAGGGCGATGAGGAACGCACCGATGTGCGCCCAGTCCCACACCCAGCTGGCGGAGAAGACATTGAACTGGGGCACTGCGCCCAGATTGATGCCGAGGAAGTCGAAATTGATGCCGGCGAGAACGGTCTCGCTGATGTCGGGGATGGCGGCGCGCAGTTCAGCCGCGTACTGGGGGATCAGCTGCGCGGCGACGACCTGCTCGTAGGCAGCATTGGAAGTGAACATATCCGGCGCAGCCGTCTTAATGACCTCCACGATCTGCTTCGCCGTGTCGGCGGACTGCATCAGGATGTAGGTGATGGGCTGGCGGATAACGGCGAACAGGGGGAACAGAATCAGAATCGGAATGAAGCTCCACAGGCAGCCGCCGCCCATGGAAACGCCCTCGGATTTCTGAAGCTCCTGAATGGCCTGATTCTGACGCTGGGGGTCATCCGCGTATTTCTGCTGGATGGCCTGCATCTTGGGCGTCAGACGGGACATCTTCATCATGCTCTTCTTGGACTTCGCGTTCAGGGGCAGCAGGATCAGCTGCACGATGACGGCGAACAGGATCATGGCGACGCCGTAGTTGTGGGTCGTTTCATACAGGACTGACAGCAGCCACCCAAACGGCACGGTTATGATGTCCGATAATTGGAATGCGAGAAACATTGCCTTTCCTCCTTAGAGATTCATGGTCATGGTACCGGGTCATAGATATCCCCGCGGTAGAAGGGATTGCACCGCAAAAACCGCTTCAGGGCAAGCCAGCCGCCCTTGAGGATACCGTACTTACTGATGGCTTCGTAGGCATAAGCGGAACAGGTGGGGCGAAACCGGCACCGTGCCGGAAACGCCGGAGAGATCCAGCGCTGATAAAACCGAATGAGAGCAAGAAACATCTTCTTCATAACCGCAGCTTAAGTCTCTACTTTCTTCAGAAGCCCTGCTTTTTTCGCAAGGGTGAGATAACTTGCCGTCAGCTTCTCAAAGGGAGCCTCCACGGCCTTCGTCCTTGCCACTACCACGATGTCCCAGCCGGGCTGGAACTTTTCCTCGTTCAGGCGGTAGACCTCCCGGATGCGGCGGCGGGTGCGGTTGCGCACGTGGGCTTTGCCCAGCTTTTTGCTGACGGTGACGCCCACCCGGTTCCCGTCCGTGCGGTTCTTTCTGGCGTAAAGCACCAGAAGGCCGTCGGCAACGCCGGAGGTGTGATACAGGCGCCTGAAAATATGGTTGAGCTTCAGGCTGGTTGAATACTTCATACTGTTTCCTCGCTAAAAAGGGAGCGGGGCGAACGTTCCATTCACCCCGCTGTAGCTCCCGTTTCGCTCTTAAGCGCTTTTTCCGCTCTAGGGTGTATCTGAAAACTGGTGAAATGACCAGCAGCGAGGGATTTTTGTCCTGAGCAAGCCATTTTTCCACAGGAATACTTGTTGTATTTCAAGGAAAAATGGCGCGGCGCAGGGCAAAAAGAGCAGCTGTCCGGGCATTTTGACAGTTTTCAGATGCACCCTAGTAACCCACGGACATACGCATCAGGCGGACAGAACCTTGCGGCCCTTCGCACGACGGCGGGCCAGAACCTTGCGGCCGTTGGAAGTAGCCATTCTCTGGCGGAAACCGTGAACCATGGAACGGTGACGCTTGCTGGGCTGGTAGGTACGCTTCATCTAAGATACACCTCCTGTCAAAATACAATATGCTCAACAGCCTTTCGGCCGCAGCAACACAAATTCAGACCGATACTACGGTCATACCCGTTTATTATAACCGAAGAACGCGGTTTGGTCAATCTTTTTTTCGTTCTTCCGTCAGTCAATTTTCAAATTCGGGCCGGAAAAGGTTTCATCCAGCTTGGAAAGGACGCGATTGTATTCTTCCGTCCCCGGCTCGTAGGGGGTCGGCTGGAAATTATTCCGTTCGGCGACGGAGCTGACGCTGGCGGGTACGATGGTCAGTTGTCCCAATCTGACCGTTCCCCCCGCGTCCCGGATGACCTCCTGCTGCACCAGCGCCGTGTCATAGTCTTTGGGAGCGCCGTTTCCGCCGAAACTGAAATTCCCCAGAGAGTAGAAAATGATACCGCCGCCGTATTCCTCAATGGGCTGCAAAACATGGGGGTGGGAACCGAACACGATGTCCGCACCGGCGTCAATGGCGGCGTGACCCACCTGCTTCTGTTCTTCGGTGGGGTGGTATGTACCCTCCACGCCCCAGTGGGGGGCGAAGATGATTAAGTCCACCCCCTGCTCCCGCAGGGCAGCAATCTTTGCGGTCATGTCCTCCACATCCAGCTTGTAGTACACGGCGGCATACAGCCCGATGGTCAGGCCGCTGCCCGTGGTGACCACGGCGGTGCTGTCCCGCTCCACGTAGGGGACGCCCGCCTGCTCCAGCGCCGCCAGCGTGGACGCGTAGCCGTTTGCGCCGTAGTCCATGGAATGGTTGTTGGCCACAGTCACGGCCTCGATGGAATTCTCCGTCAGGCAGTTTACGTAAGCCGTGGGGCCATGGAACACATGCTTCTTCTGCATGGGGTTACCCTCGTCGCACAGGGGGCCTTCCAGATTCACCATGGAGAACTCGTCGCCCGCGAAATAGTCGATCACGTTGGCGAAGGGATAGGCGTAGTCATCGCCCACGGTCTTGATAAAGCCGGATTCCGCGTAATAGTTGGTCGGGTTGCTGCCGAAGGTGCAGTCCCCCGCGAAGGTCAGAAGAAAGTGTTCCTCCGCGGGCTGCGTTTCCGTGGGAAGGGTCTCTGGCTGAGACGTTTGGGTCGGTTGCGTCGCAGCGGCCTGCGTTTCCGGCAATGTGGGCGCAGTGGTTTCAGGCGCGGCGTGGCCGCAGCCCGTCAGCAGCAGCGCCAGCAGAACGCAGACCGGTAAAAATCGGATTTTCACGTCAGGCGTTGTCCTGAGCGCGCTTCTTCATCAGATTGCGCATACGGGCTGCGTGATCCAGCTCCCGCTTGCGGATGCGCAGGCTCTTGGGCGTGCATTCCAGCAGCTCGTCGTCCGCCAGAAATTCCAGACACTGCTCCAGAGAGAGGATGCGGGGGGGCGTCAGCCGGAGGGCTTCGTCAGAACCGGCGGCGCGCATATTGGTCAGCTGCTTCTTCTTGCAGACGTTCACGGTCATATCCTCGTTGCGGCTGCAAACGCCCACGACCATACCGGCGTAAACCGGCGTGCCGGGGCCGATGAACAGTGCGCCCCGCTCCTGCGCCGCCGCGAGACCATAGGCCACGGCTTCGCCGGTCTCAAAGGCGACAAGGGAACCCACCTGCCGCCGCTCGATCTCGCCCTTCATGGGGGCGTAGGAATCCAGCACGGAGGACATGACGCCCTCGCCACGGGTATCGGTGAGGAATTCGTTGCGGTAGCCGAACAGGCCGCGGGAGGGAACCAGAAATTCCAGACGGTACCGGCTGCCCATGGGGGTCATGCCCAGCAAATCGCCCTTCCGCTTGCCCATTTTCTCAATGACGGAACCCATGCACTCCTCCGGCACGTCGGCGACCATCCGCTCGATAGGCTCGCAGACCTTGCCGTCGATGACCTTGGTCAGCACGCGGGGGGTGGACACGGAGAACTCGTAGCCCTCCCGGCGCATGGTCTCCATGAGGATGGACAGGTGCATTTCGCCCCGCCCGGCCACGTTGAAGGAATCCGTTCCCTGCTCGGTGACGTGGAGGGAAACGTCCTTGAGAAGTTCCTTTTCCAGCCGATCCCGGAGGTTCCGGGAGGTGACGAACTTGCCCTCCTTGCCTGCGAAGGGGGAATCGTTGACGGCGAAGGTCATTTCGATGGTGGGGTCGGAAATTTTCACGAAGGGCAGCGGCTCCACGCACTCCGGAGCGCACAGGGTGCGGCCGATGGTGATGTCTGCCATACCGGACAGCGCCACGATCTCACCGGCGTGAGCCTCCTGGACGGGGTTCTTGCTCAGGCCGTCGAACTCGTACAGCGCCACGACCTTGCCCTTGGTTTTCACGTTCGCGTCATGGAAGTCGCAGATGGTGACCTCCTGATTGACCTTGATGGTGCCCCGCTCCACACGGCCGACGGCGATACGGCCGACGTAGTCGTTATAGTCGATGGAAGAGACCAGCAGCTGCAGCGGCGCGGTGTCGTCGCCCTCAGGGGCGGGAATATAGTTGACGATGGTCTCGAACAGGGGGGTCAGGTCGGTGCCTGCCTCGTCGGGGCTGTAGGAAGCCGTACCCTGACGGCCGGAGCAGAACACGGTGGGGCTGTTGAACTGCTCGTCGGTGGCGTTCAGATCCAGCAGCAGCTCCAGCACCTCGTCCATGACCTCATGCACCCGGGCGTCGGGCTTGTCGATCTTGTTCACGGCCACGATGACCTTGTGACCCAGCTCCAGCGCCTTCTGCAAGACGAAGCGGGTCTGGGGCATGGGGCCTTCGGCGGCGTCTACCAGCAGAATGACGCCGTTGACCATTTTCAGAATGCGCTCCACCTCGCCGCCGAAGTCGGCGTGACCCGGGGTGTCCACGATGTTGATCTTGTAGTCCTTATAATGCACGGAAGTGTTCTTTGCCAGAATGGTGATGCCCCGCTCCCGCTCCAGATCGCCGGAGTCCATAACCCGCTCCACGGTGGCCTGATTTTCCCGGTAAATGCCGCCTTGTTTCAGCATTTCGTCCACCAGCGTGGTCTTGCCGTGGTCAACGTGGGCGATGATGGCAATGTTGCGAATTTTATCCTGAGGTACCATGAAAAAGTCTCCTTTTGAAACCGAATTACACAAAATATCGACTATAGAGTATAGCACATTGACGAAATAAATGCAATATTTTTGTTGGATTTTCCGAACAAAAATAAAGAAAACAGGGAAAAGCGCCGCGGCAATGCCGCGGCGCCGGGAAAATCAGGATTTATTCCGCTCTCGTGCCGAAGTTGACGGAGGTATCGCCCTGCTCGTTGGTGCCGAACTCGTAGTCCTTGCCGGGGAGCACGGCGTTCATCAGGATGCCCACCAGAGCGGCCACGGCCAGACCGGACAGGCTGATGGTCACGCCGCCGACGGGAATGACGATGGCGCCGTTGTAGGTCACGCCAACGGCCAGACCCATGATCATGGCGGCGACCAGCACGTTGCGGCTCTTGGTGAAGTCCACGTTGTTCTCAACCACGTTCCGCACGCCTACGGCGGAGATCATACCGTACAGCACCAGACTCACGCCGCCCATGGTAGCGGCAGGCATGGCAACGATCAGCGCGGCAAACTTGGGGCAGAAGGAGAGGATGATGGCAAACAGCGCGGCCAGACGGATGACCTTGGGGTCATAGACCTTGGACAGCGCCAGAACGCCGGTGTTCTCGCCGTAGGTGGTGTTGGCCGGTGCGCCGAAGAGGGCGGCCATGGTGGTTGCGAGGCCGTCGCCCACCAGCGTGCGGTGCAGGCCGGGGTCAGCCACGTAATTCTTTTCCACGGTGGAGGAAATGGCGCAGATGTCGCCGATGTGCTCCACGACAGTCGCCAGAGAGATGGGAGCGATGGTGATAATGGCGGTCAGCAGCATACCGCTGTCAAAATCCTTGCCGAAGATGGAGAAGGCGGTGTTGCCCCAGATCACGGGCAGACCGATCCAGTCGGCCTCGGCCACCGTCTTGGCGACGTTAGCCCGGGCGGCGGGGTCAACGATCATGGCGAACAGGTAGGAGCCGAGAACGCCCAGCAGAATGGGAACGATCTTCACCATGCCCTTGCCCCAGATGTTGCAGACCACGACGACCAGGATCGCGACCAGGGCGACCCACCAGTTGCCGCGGCAGTTATTGATGGCGGAACCGGCCAGAGACAGGCCGATGCAGATGATGATGGGGCCGGTGACGATGGGCGGGAAGAAGCGCATGACCTTCTTCGCGCCGAAGAGCTTGAAGAAGAGCGCCAGAACCAGATATACAAGACCCGCCACGGCAACGCCGAAGCAGGAGTAGGTCAGCGGAATGTCCTGTCCGGAAGCGGTGACCAGACCGTAAGCACCCAGAAACGCGAAGGAGGAGCCGAGGAATGCGGGAACCTTCCGTCCGGTGATGAGGTGGAACAGCAGCGTGCCGAGACCGGCAAAGAGCAGGGTAGTGGATACGTTCAGTCCGGTGATTGCGGGAACCAGAACCGTTGCACCGAACATTGCGAACAGGTGCTGCAGGCCCAGAACCAGCATTTTGGGGGTACCCAGAGTACTTGCGTCATAAACCGCGTCGGTATTCTTTTCGGGAGTAGCCATAAAAATCATCCTTTCTGTTTTTTGCAAATCTACGTGTTTTCATGAAAAAAGAGGCCCTAGGGTTGACCTAAGACCTCCTTTTCACACACTTCTGTGACAGTATACCTCTTTTTTCCCGATATTGCAAGGAAATATGCCAGATCCCGCCGCCAAAATATGAACGATTTGTAAAGCGGTTTTTGTGGATTCTGCCATTGGGGGGCAAAATTCGGACACGAAGTCTCCGATTCAGTGTATCAGGAAGCCCCGCAGAGTTCGCCGCTCGCAAACGGCAAAACAACATCCGGCTGCCGCACGACAGCCGGATGTTATGCTTATTTTGTATCCCGCGGGGGATTTTTCGGCTTTCCCGCTTTGTGTCGGTACTCGCCCTTGGCGTCGAAATTCGCCATGGCGATCAGGTTGATGGCGATGGTGCCGATCAGCAGAAGGACTGCTTCCCATATCAGACAGTTTACCGCGCTCCACACCATGTCCATCGAATCCATACTGCCGTAACCGGCGGTGACGATGGCCATGATAACGGTGAGGATCAGCCCCAGCCCGCCGAGGATCATACCTGCGATCCGCTGGGTGAACCGCCATGCGCGGACGCTGCCCATGCCGAAATAGCAGCGGTAGCCGAAGTAGTAGTTGGCCTCCTTCGGCGCGAGAAACAGATACGCCAGTCCAAGGATCAGCGCGATGACCGGGCCGATCATCACGGCGACGCGGCACACGCCCACCAGACTGCCGAAAACTTTGCTCAGGTCGGGAAGCAGCGAGGCAGGGTCAAAGCCGTCCATCACGCTTTTGATGGAGGCAATGTCCAGCGAGCCTTCCGTGGCGGCGGTGATTTCAGTTGGGATCGTGCTCATTATTTTTCCTCCAGGAATTTGCTGATCTCCCGCATAAAGCTGCCCGCATCCTGGAACCGGTGGTAGATGGAGGCAAAGCGGATGTAGGCCACCTCGTCCAGAGGCTTCAGACGCTCCATGACCATCTCGCCGATCTTGTCGGTGCTGATCTCCCGCTCCAGCGTGTTCTGGATGGTCTGCTCGATCTCGGTGGTGATGCGGTCGAGGTCAGTGACGTCCACTTTCCGCTTGTCAAAGGCGCGGATCATGGAATTGAGAATTTTGTTGCGGTCAAAGTTCTGGCGGGAGCCGTCCCGCTTCACAACGATGATGGGCAGGCTTTCCACGATCTCATAGGTGGTGAACCGGCGCTGGCAGCCCATACACTCCCGGCGGCGGCGGATGCTCAGGCCGTCCTCCGAGTGGCGGGAATCGACGACCTTGCTTTCCTGATCGCCGCAAAACGGACATTTCATGGGAAAAACACTCCCTTCCCCAATACTATTCCTGACATTATAGCAGATGTTGGCAGAACTGTCCAGTTTTTTTTCACCGGCGGGGTTCGACGGGATTCGCTGTTGCCTTTTGCACCGGTTTCGGTTAAAATGAGAACACTACATCTACCTGAAAAGGAGAACCTTATGTCTAAAAAGCTGCTGTTTGCCCTGTGGGGCGGTCTGTTTATTTTGTGCGCGGGGCTGGGATTTATCCCCGGCTTTTCTCAGAATGTCAGCGCGGGAGCGCAGGCTGTGCTGACGGTGCTGGCTGTGGCATTTTTCGCGCCGCCCGCGTGCCTGATTTACGGCGCGAAAAAGGAGAAAGACGCACGCACACTGAAGCTGGTGCGCGGCATTTCGTTGCTGTCGCTGGGGCTGACGCTGCTGGCACTGGTGCTGAACGTGCTGTCCGCCATGGGGACGGTGACCATGGGAAACGTGTTGTTCGCCGTGCTGATCGTGGTGTCCAGCCCCATGGTTTGCAGCGGCTATTGGGCGCTGAGCCTGTTTCTGTGGGCGTGTCTTCTGATCGTCAGCCACTCGCTGCTGAGGAAGAATTTTAACTAAATCTTTACCACATCTTGTGTGTATAAGTGGAAGAAAACCACTACCTGTAGTGTGTTAACTCAAAAGAGGTAAAACGTCGAAAAATGGCTGTGCTATATTCCCAAACGGATAGAGGAACCTCTGAATCTAACGGCGAGAGCTGACAGCTGGTGAAGAATATCCAATGCCGAGCCAACGCCGCATTTTTTCAGGGGTCCCATAAGGAAACTCTGAACAAATCGCCTGCGGCTGTGAGCGGATCGTTTCCGTCCACGCTTCGGTATCGAGAACGGGGAATCCCCTCCGCTTTCGATACCCTGATTGACCATCTCGCTCACGTCTCCTGCCGATTCGATCAGAGCTTTCTGAAAAAATCGGGAGGGTTTGGTATGATAAGAAGATTGGTAGCCAGAGGGCTGCTGTCAGTTGTGTTGGCGGCAGCTCTTTTTTCGTTGTTCCGGCTTCCCGCCGGAGCGGCGACGGTGTATCAGGAGATCACCGGCATGGAGGAACTGACCAGCGGGCAATACGTGCTGGTGACGCTCCTTGGCGACGCGCCGGGTATCCTGCTGGGAGAAGATTTTGTGATTTCCGCCACGAAACCCACCTTCACCGGCGACACGGTTGCCGCCGGTGCGGAATGGAACCTGACGGTGACGGAGAACAGGGTCATTCTGACGGACGCTCACGGCGCGTCCGCCGCACCCATGGAAGATGACAGAAACGGCATTGCCGCCGGGACGTATGAATGGCAGGTTCTCTGGGACGGCGAATATTTTTCCTTTCACGGCTGCAACGGAAGCGAGCCGGTGACGCTGGTTTCCGATACGCTTCGCGAGTATGACTTCCTTGCATGCAGGGACGTCGATATTGAGGAAGCACCGGACTCCTACGTCAGCATCTTTACGCTGTACCGGCGCATGGAGGTGCAGGACGACCCGGAGCCGGAGGAGCCGGAGGAGCTGGAGGAGCCGGAGGAGCTGGAGGAGCCGGGAGAAGTGGTGGAAACGTCGCCCAATGTGACCGTTTTGCCCGAGGGCGGCACGATCCGCGCCGGGGAGGAAATTACCCTGACCTGCGAGGACGAAAGCGCCGACATTTATTACGCAGTCTCCACCGACGGGGTGAATTACCAGCCCGATGCGCTGTATGCCGGGCCAATTTGCTTTGAAAAGGACTTCGGAACGGCGTATCTCAGGGCATATTCCATCGCCGGGGGCTGCGAACCCGGGGAAGTGACCCAGGTCATTTTCACGGAAGAATTTGACCTTGACTGGAATCTGTACTTCGGTCAGCTCCACGCCCACACCGATATTTCCAACGGCGCCGGGAGCGTGGAGGAAGCGTTCCAATACGCGTCGCAGGTGGATGGTCTGGACTTTTTCGCCGTCACCGACCACAGCGATTCCTTTGACAACGCTGATATGGGCACCATCGACGCGAATGGCGCGGACATCAGCGCTGACTGGGCGGCGGGGAAGCAGGCGGCCGCTTCCGTGACCAACGGGGATTTTGTGGGGCTTTTCGGCTTTGAGATGACATGGCCGGAGGACAAGCAGCTGGGGCATATCTCCACCTTCAATACCCCCGGCTGGCAGACCCGGGATCAGGCGGATTTTGAAAATGTGCCCACAGCACTGGAAAATTACTATAAGGCGCTGACCTCCGTCCCCGGTTCCGTCAGCCAGTTCAACCATCCGGATACCGTTCATGGGGATTTTGAGCGGTTCGACCACTACAGCCCCCAATATGACGCGGTAGTCTCCCTGCTGGAAGTGGCCGGGGAGGACGGCGTGGTGGATTGCGAGTATTATGATCTGGCGCTGGACAAGGGCTGGCACGTCGCGCCGACCAACAACCAGAATAACCACAAAGGTCAGTGGGGCGACGCCAGCGAAGCGCGGACTGTGGTACTGGCGAAAAGTCTGACGGAGGAAGCGTTGTACGACGCCATGAAGAACCGCCGGGTCTACGCCACGCAGGACAGTGACCTTGCCATTTATTATGAGCTGAACGGTACGGTCATGGGCAGCATCATCCCCAAGTCCGAGAGTGCGGCGGTCACCGTTTTCCTGAACGACCCCACGGACGAGGCCATCGGCAATGTGGAAGTGGTGGCCGACGGTGGGGAAGCGATTGTCCGGCAGTGGGTGGAGACACCCACAAAAATGCTGGAGCTGACCGTCCCCGGCGGATACAGCTATTATTATCTCCGCGTCACCCAGCCGGATGGGGACGTGGCCGTGACCGCGCCCGTGTGGATGGACGGGTATGACGACATCGGCATCGGGAGCTTTACGTCGGACACGGACGCCCCTGCCCGGGACGAGGAGATCGGGCTGACTGTGGAGCTGTACAATGACGAGTCGGTGGAGTTTGATCTGGACGCGCTGTCGCTTTATGCCGACGAGACGCTTGTCAGCACAGTCTCCGATCTGGGAGAAGTTGCGGGGATGAGCACGCTGGACTACACCTTCTCCTACGCCCACTCGGAACTGGGCATGACGGAGTTCCGGGTCGAGGCGGCTGGCAGCGTGAACGGAGAAGACCGCACTTATGAGGACACGCTGAGCTTGAGCTTCCACGTCCCGGAGCAGGTGAAGCGTATCGCCGTGGACGCTTCCCACGGCAATTCCGGCACCGGCAAGCTGAACCGGCTGGCGGAAATTGCCGCCCAGAACAGCATTTCGGTGAAGAAATTTGAGACGGAACTGCCCAAGGACAGCGACATCCTGTTGATAACCGCCCCGGCGAAGCCGTTTGACGAGGCATTTGTGGAGAAAGTCAGGACGTTTGCCGAAAGCGGCGGCACAGTCATTCTCTGCGGCCAATCGGATATGGGCGACCTGAGTCTGCACACCTCCGGCGAGCTGAACAAGCTGCTGGAAGCCATGGGCGCAACCGTGCGCCTGAACGACGACACCGCGTGGGACGAGGAAAACAATAGCGGTACGCCTGACGCGGTATCCGCCAATGTGTTCAACCCTGACGGCGGTTTGACAAAAGCCCTGAAACCCGAGCAGACCTACACCCAGTGTGCCGGCTGTACCGTAAATCCGGGGAAGGGAACCTGGCTGGTGAAGGGGCGTGATACCACCCACGGCATCGACGCGGACGCCGACGGGCAGGAAACCGGCGAAGACACGGTGCTGCTTGCCGGTGAGGAACTCCCGGGCGACGGCAAAGTGTACGTCAGCGGCGGACTATTTCTGGCGGACGACGCCATGAAAGAACCGGACAATATCTGGAAGCGCGTCAGCGGAAATCAGGGGATCGCGGAAGCGGTGCTGGGAATCGAGCCGCTGGTCACCATTGACGAAATGCGTTCCGGCGGGGACGGGGAGGTGTTCCGCATTCGCGGCTGGGCGGCCTCCGGAACGTCCCATCCCGGCAACATTTTCTCCAAAACCATTTACCTGCAGGACGATACCGGCGGCGTTGCCTTGGTACCGTTCACGAAGAATGGCATTGAAGTTGGCACGCCCTTGGAGGCAGTCGGGCAAAAGACAATTCAGGACGGCAACGTGATGCTGAAAATCATCGACTGTGAGGTGCTGACCGAGCGGCTTTACAATTACACGCCGGAAACCACCGCAAACGAGGAAGCCATGGATTACGATACAAACGGCGGCCGCCTGATGCAGGTGGAGGGCAAGGTGACGAAGGTGACCTACACTGACGACAGAAAAGTCGTTTCCCGCATCACCCTGAAGGACGGAAACGGAGATCTCGCGGAAATTCTGATTGAGGACAACATTGTGTCCGGCGCAGACGGGAAAAACAACCTTGCGTCTCAGGTGAAAAGGGGGCGCACCGTGCGGGCGATCGGCATTCTCCATCTGGACAGCGACGGCAGGCCGGTTCTCCGGGTGCGCAACTGCGACGAGGTGGTCTACGTGCCGCCCGTCCCGGTTTCTCTGGGTTCCCGCAGGAATCCCCGCACCGGCGATTTGATCTGGATCGCTGTCGGGGTGATGGTTCTGTCCGGAATCGGGCTTGCAGTGCTGTTGAATAAGAAGAAACGGTAAAAATAGTGCCGGGGGCGGTCAGCCCCCGGCATTCTTAATATTTAAATGTGTATGTACTGCTTATTCAGCTTGTCCGCCTTGCAGAACAGGACGAAGCCGATGGCAAAGATAACGACCAGCGTGCCCACGGCGATGTTTTCGTTTTGCAGCTCCAGCCCGAACACATGGAACGACTGCCCGTCGGTGAGCTGACTGACCACAGCGATCAGGGTCGTACCAAGGAAGGACGCGCCCTTGCCGCAGATGTCCATGAGGCCGAAGTATTCGCCGCTGCGCTCTGCCGGGATGATCTTCCCGAGGTAGCTGCGGCTCAGCGCCTGAATGCCGCCCTGAAACATACCCACCAGAACCGCCAGTACCCAGAACTGCCACTGGGACACAAGAAATACCGCGAACAGGGTAATGCCGGTGTAGCAGAGGATGCAGATCTTAATGAGCAGCCCCGTATCGTACTTGGCGGAGAACCGGCCGAAGGCGATGGAGCAGGGGAAGGCCACGAACTGGGTCAGCAGCAGCGCCAGCAGCAGTCCGGTGGTGTCCAGCCCCAGGGCGGTGCCGTAGGCCGTGGCCATGTCGATGATGGTGTAAACGCCGTCGATGAAGAAGAAAAAGGCCAGCAGGTACAGAAAAATATGCTTCTGCTGCCGAACCTCCCGGAAGGTGCGTCCCAGCTGTCGGAAGGTGGAGAAAACGGGGCTGCCGGTATGCTCTACAAAGGCGGTCTGACGGTAACGCTTCAGCAGCGGCTGGGTGCATACGAACCACCACCCGGCGGTAATGAGGAAGGATACGACCATGGCCGTTCCCGTGCCAATGCCGATTTTGCCGCCGAACAGCACCAGAAGCAGGCAAAGAATGAAGGGAATCACGGAACCGATATAGCCGTAGGCGTAGCCCATGGAGGAAACCGTGTCCATCCGCTCGTCGGTGGTGACCTCCGGGAGCATGGCATCGTAGAACACCAGACTGGAGGAATACCCCACTTTGGCGAGAACGAACACCACCAGAAATGCCAGCCATCCCGCAGTCACGCCCATGGCGGCGCAGCCGAGAACGCCCAGAAGCATACAGGCCATGAAAATGGGCTTCTTGAAGCCCCGGTGGTCAGCCAGCGTGCCGCAGATGGGGCCGATGACGGCCACCAGCAGCGTGGAGACGGAACCGGCGTAGCCCCAATAGGACAAATACAATGACTCGTTCAGTCCGCCGGTAGTCGCCAGATCGTTGAAATAAATGGGAATCAGAGTCGAAACCAGCAGAATGAACGCGGAATTGCCGATGTCATAGAGAATCCAGCTCCGCTCCAATGCGGTGAGTTTGATTTTTTTCACTTCTACCACTCCTTAAATTTTAGCCGAAGGCCGGGGCAAAATCCTGCCCCAGAGGCTCACCGGTGCGCATGTGCTCGTCCAACTGGCTAAGCAAAACGGGGTAGCGCTTGAGTGCGCGGTTGTACAGCACCAGCATTTCGCTGTCCATCCACAGCCAGCGGTCGTCGCCATGTTCCGGCATGAGCTGATCCTCAATGGCCGGGCTGCGGGTCAGGTGCAGCAGGCGCTGGACGCGCTTGCGGTTCTTGCCTACCAGAAACCGGGTGGCGCGGGCCATGTTGCGGACGCAGGCGTTGATATTTGCCGGGGTGGCGGGGGGATAAAAGAGGGCAACCGTGACGCACTCTCCCCGGGTCAGCCGCATGTGGGCGCTGCCGTCGTAGGTGTGGGGCAGGACGACGCCGTCGGATTCCAGCAGATACCGGTCGAATTCCGATTCCAGCTCCACGTGGCGGGCGCTGCCGTCGGCTTCCTTTTTCTCCACGTAGGGGTGGCACAGGGAGTCCAGACAGTAATGTCCCAGCAGCCCCAGAAGATAGACCCGCCCGGCCTCGCTGCCCGCCTGGGCGCAGACCCGGGCGAAGAATTCCTGTCCGGACTGGGCGTGGAAGACGCCGCCCAGCTGTCCCGTGGCGGTTTTGATCAGGGGGTTATAGTAAAAGAAAATATCCGGCCCGTGCAGACCCATATCGTAAAGCCGCCGGAACCGCTGGATACTTCGGCGGTCGTTGGGGCTCATCCCGGAGAGCAGCTGCTTTCCAAAGCGGTAATGGGCGTAATTTGCTGGCATGATCGGTCACCTCGTTGTTTTTTCTCACGTTTTCTCATTCTACATGATAATTCGGCAAAAGAGAAGCACTTTTTTCAAAATTCCACTTCAAATTTCTGTAAAGCCGGGGCGTTGCAATGCCAGCGGCACCGTGGTATAATGAACAAAATTGCCATTTTTCGAGGTGCGATATGGAAACACGCAAGCTTTATTATGAAGATTCTCACCTTTCCCGCTTTACATCGGCGGTGCTTTCCTGCGCGAAGGCCGCGGACGGATGGGAGGTCACGCTGGCCGCTACCGCCTTTTACCCCGAGGGCGGCGGTCAGGCGGGGGACTCGGGAACCCTGAACGGCGTCCGGGTGCGCAGTACCCGGGAACGGGAGGGGGCGGTAATTCACCTGTGCGAAGCGCCCCTGGAAGCGGGCGCGGAGGTCACGGGGGTGATCGACTACGACCTGCGCTTTGCGCGGATGCAGCAGCATTCCGGGGAGCATATCGTCTCCGGGATTCTCAACCGCCGCTACGGCTGCCACAATACCGGCTTCCACATGGGCGCGGACGTCATCACCATCGACTTTGACGGGGTCATCCCGCCGCAGGTGCTGCCGGAAATCGAAGCGGAGGCCAACGGAGCAGTGTGGCAGAACCTGCCCGTGGGGTGCTGGTATCCCAGTCCCGAAGAGCTGCCCGCCATCCCCTACCGCTCGAAAAAAGCCCTTGCATGGCCGGTGCGGATCGTGGAAATTCCCGGATACGATTGCTGCGCCTGCTGCGGCACCCATGTGGCGGCTACGGGGGAAATCGGCCTCATCAAGCTGCTCAGCGCGGTGAGCTTCCGGGGCGGAACCCGGATCGAGATGGCCTGCGGGTCGCAGGCGCTGGCGCTGCTGAACGCGGCCTTTGACCAGAACCGGCAGGTTTCTCAGGCTTTTTCCGCGAAAATCACGGAGACCGGCGAAGCCGCACGGCGGATGAACGAGCTGCTTTCGGCGCAGAAGTACCGCATGGCTGGTCTGGAAAAGCGGGTCTTTGCCGGAATCGCGGAAAGTTATGGAAACCGCGGCAATGTCCTGCACTTTGAAGAAGGCTTAAGCGCCGAGGGCGTCCGGGAGCTGGCGGATGCTATCGCGGACAAGTGCGGCGGCACGGCGGCAGTGTTCAGCGGCAGCGACGGCGGTTACGCCTACTGCCTGATCGCTCGCCAGGGCGACCTGCGGCAGCTGGGCCGGGACATGACCGCCGCGCTCCATGGCCGCGGCGGCGGAAAACCCCTCTGCCAGCAGGGACGGGTGCAGGCGGCGAAGGAAGAAATCGAAGCCTTTTTCGCCGACAGACAGTGAATTTGGTAGTTCGGTGAGGAAAAAGAGGGCGCGAAGCCGCTTTTTGTTCATAAATTCGACTTTTATTCTCTTTGCGCTTATGCTATAATACCCAAAATGACCTGTGCCGCCGGGATTCCCCGGCAGGTGCAAAAGGAGAAACATATGGGAGTATTTGAAAAAATTTTCGGCACCCGTTCCCAGCGGGAAATTAAGAAAATCCAGCCCACGGTGGATAAAATTCTGGCGCTGGAGGACGACTACAGGGCACTTTCCGAGGAAGCCCTGAAGGCCAAAACCGCCGAATTCAAGAACCGGCTGGATCAGGGGGAGACGCTGGACGACCTCCTGCCGGAAGCCTTTGCTGCCGTTCGGGAAGCGGCCGACCGGGTGCTGGGAATGCGCCCCTACCCCGTTCAGCTTATCGGCGGCGTGGTGCTCCATCAGGGGCGCATCGCCGAGATGAAAACCGGTGAAGGCAAGACCCTGGTCGCCATTCTGCCCTGTTACCTAAACGCGCTGACCGGCAAGGGCGTTCACGTGGTCACCGTCAACGAGTACCTTGCCAAGCGCGACTCGGAGTGGATGGGCAAGGTCTACCGCTACATGGGGCTGACCGTTGGTCTGGTGATTCCCGGCATGTCCCCGGCGGAGCGCCGGGTGGCCTACGCCGCCGACATCACCTACTGCACCAACAACGAGCTGGGCTTTGACTACCTCCGGGACAACATGGCGATCTACAAGTCCGAGCTGGTGCAGCGGGGACACGCCTTCGCCATCGTGGACGAGGTGGACTCCATCCTCATCGACGAAGCCCGTACCCCCCTGATCATCTCCGGCAAGGGGGAGGATTCCTCCAAGCTGTACGAAATGGCCGATCACTTCGTGTCCACTCTGCGCAAGCAGGTCTTCGCCAAGACCGACGAGAAGGAGATCCACGACGACTACGACTGCGACTACATCGTGGACGAAAAACAGCGCACCGTGTCCCTCACCGCCAGCGGCATCGCCAAGGCGGAGAAGTTCTTCGGCGTGGAAAATCTGGCCGACGCGGAGAACGCTACCCTCTCTCACCACATCAATCAGGCCATGAAGGCCCGCGGCCTTATGAAGCGGGACATTGACTACGTCATCAAGGACGGTCAGGTCATCATCGTGGACGAGTTCACCGGCCGTCTCATGTACGGCCGCCGGTACAACGAGGGTCTGCACCAGGCCATCGAGGCCAAGGAGGGCGTGACCGTCGCGGGGGAAAGCAAGACCCTCGCCACCATCACCTTCCAGAATTTCTTCCGGCTCTACGGCAAGCTCTCCGGTATGACCGGCACCGCTCTGACGGAAGAAGAGGAATTCAGCGCCATTTACAATCTGGACGTGGTGGAGATTCCCACCAACCGTCCCGTCATCCGTATCGACCACCCCGACGTAGTGTACAAGACCGAAGCGGGCAAGTTCCGCGCCATCATCCGGCAGGTGATGGCGTGCCACGAAAAGGGTCAGCCCGTGCTGGTTGGTACGATCTCCATTGAAAAGAGCGAAATCCTCAGCAAGCTGCTGAAGCGGGAGGGCATCCCCCACAGCGTCCTGAACGCCAAGCATCATGAGCAGGAAGCCCAGATCGTGGCGCAGGCAGGCAAGCTGGGCGCTGTGACCATCGCCACCAACATGGCAGGCCGCGGTACCGACATCATGCTGGGCGGCAACGCCGATTTCCTGGCGAAAGCGGAGCTTGCCCGGATGGACTTCCCGGAGGAGCTTTTGCAGGAGGCTGACTCCTATGCCGAGACCGACGACCCGGAAATCCTGAAGGTTCGCCATACCTACGAGGAGCTGCTGAAAAAGCACAAGGCTGCCATCGCGAAGGAAGCGGAGCAGGTTCGCGCCGCCGGCGGCCTGTTCATCATCGGCACCGAGCGCCACGAGTCCCGGCGAATCGACAATCAGCTGCGGGGACGTTCCGGCCGTCAGGGCGACCCTGGCGAAAGCCGCTTCTACCTGAGTTTGCAGGACGATCTGATGCGCCTGTTCTCCACCGACCGGGTGATGAGCATGATGGACTCCCTGGGTCTGGACGAGGACACACCCATTGACGCGAAAATCCTCAGCAACGCCGTGGAAAACGCCCAGAAGAGCGTAGAATCCCGGAACTTCCGCGCCAGAAAGAACGTTCTGGAATACGATAACGTTATGAACACCCAGCGTGAGGTCATCTACGCCCAGCGGCAGAAGGTGCTGGATGGGGAAGACCTGCGGGAGAACATGATGCAGATGCTCCGCTCCCTTGTGGAGAGCGACGTTTCCACCGCCCTCAGCGGGCATGGCGGCGAGGTGAACGAGGACGGCCTGAAGGGGCTGGCCAACGCCATGGAGGGCATCTACTTCGCCAAAGGCACCCTGGCATCCCGCCGGGAGCAGCTGCTGGCCATGAATGCCGACCAGCTGACGGACACCGTTTTTGAAATTGCCAAGCACACCTACGAGGCCAAGGAGGCCGCCTACACCCCCAAGATCATGCGGGAGCTGGAGCGTGTGGTCATGCTCCGGGTGGTGGACGAATACTGGATGGACAACATTGACGCCATGGACGATCTGAAGCAGGGCATCGGTCTGCGGGCTTACGGCCAGCACGACCCGGTGGTGGCCTACAAGGAAGAGGGCTACCAGATGTTCGAGGCCATGATCACCGCCATCAAGGAGGAGACCATCCGCCGGATGTTCTTGGTGCAGCTGCGTCCCGCCCAGGAAGTCAAGCGGGAGAAGGTGGCCAAGGAGACCGGCACCTCCGCCCCGGACAAGTCTCAGGTCAAGCGTGCGCCGGTGCGTAAGGAGCACAAGGTCGGCCCCAACGACCCCTGCCCCTGCGGCAGCGGCAAGAAGTACAAGAAGTGCTGCATGCAGAAGGACAAACTCGAAAGTTAAGATAACAGAGAATCGGAAGTAAGGCGCTTTACGCCTTACTTCCGACGCGCGAAAACGAGATTATGATACGAACACAGAAATACGAGACACTCCAATATCTGACCGCCGACGGCATCACCGTCCCCCACGGGTTCACTACCCGTCTTGGCGGCGTCAGCACCGGCACCCAGAGCAGCCTGAATCTGGCCGTAGGCCGGGGGGACTCTCTGGAAAACGTGGAAGAAAACCTCCGCCGCCTTGGCCGCGCCGTGGGCTTCGACCCGGAAAAACTGGTGATGACATTGCAGATCCATTCGGACATCGTCCGGGTGGTGACGGAAAAAGACCATATCGGCCTGTGCCACCGGGACTATCCCAAGTGCGACGCCCTTGTGACAAACACCCCCGGCGTTGCGCTGCTGGTGTTCACCGCCGACTGCACGCCGCTGCTGTTTTTCGACCCCGTGACCGGGGCGGTGGGCGCGGCCCACGCCGGTTGGCGGGGGACGGCGCAGGCCATCGGCGCAAAGGTGGTGCGCGCCATGGCGGAGAACTTTGGCGCGAAGCCGGAGAACATCCGCGCCGCCATCGGCCCCAACATCGGCATGTGCCATTTTGAGACCGACCACGACGTCCCCGACGCCATGCGCGCCGCCTTCGGCCCGGAGGTGGACGCCTACATTGAAAAACGGGGCAAAAAATACCATCTGGACTTAAAGCAGATCAACGCCATGGTTCTGCGCCGCTGCGGCGTGGAACACATTGACTTAAGTAGAGACTGCACCGTGTGCAGCTGCGACCGCTTCTGGTCCCACCGGGCGACCGGCGGGGAGCGGGGATCGCAGGGCGCGGTGATCGTCTGTCAGGAGGTGACGGGATGAAAAAGGGAATATCCGTGCTGCTGGCGCTTATCCTCTGTCTGGGGTGCTTCACCGGCTGCGTCGGGAGCATCGACAATTCCGCCTACGTCCCCACGGGAGACGCCCTCCTGATGGAGGGGGAGGACCCGGCGGAGGAAACCATCGCGCCGGACTCTCAGGATCTGACGCTGGCCTACTATCCCGACCGCTCCATGAACCCCCTGTACGGCAGCGACTACACCAACCGCGTGGTCATGTCCCTGATGTATCAGGGGCTGTTCGCGGTGGACTCCAAGAACAATACGACCCCCATTCTGTGCTCTCAGTATCAGGTCACCCCGGATAACCGTACATGGACGATCTATCTGGAACCCAACGCGACCTTCTCCGACGGCACCCGGGTCACGGTGCAGGACGTGGTTGCGAGCTACGAGCAGGCGCGGCAGAACGTGTATTACAAGGGACGCTTCACCCACATTGCCCGTGTGGAGCTGTCCAGCGACGGCGGCGTGGACTTTTTCCTTGACACGCCGTACCAGAATCTGGCGCTGCTGCTGGATATCCCCATCGTCAAGGCTTCGGAAGTGACCGTGGACAACCCCCTTGGAACCGGCCCCTACTCGCTGGAAGACGGCATCGGCGGCAAGCACTTGCAGCGGGTGGTGGGCTGGTGGTGCAGCAGCGACGATTTAGTGGCGAAGGATTCCTCCATCGCCCTTGTGGAAGCGGAATCCCCTTCCCAGATCCGGGACGAGTTTGAGTTTTCCGGCCTGAGCGTGGTCTGCACCAACCCCCAGACGGATTCCTACGCCGACTACCGCTGCGACTTCGAGCTGTGGGAAGTGGACAGCGGCTTCATGATGTATATCGGCTGCAACGTCACCTACAGTAAATTTTTCGACGACGGCACCCTGCGTACCTTCCTGACCTACGGCATTGACCGGCAGACGCTGGTGGACGACAACTACGGCGGACTGGCGCTGCCCACGACCCTGCCCATTTCCCCCATGTCGCCGTATTACAGCAAAAGTCTGGCAACAAATTATGATTACGACGAGATGCGCTTCATCGACGCGGCCAGCAAATTCCGCGTTCCCACCAACGACAAGGGCGTGCCGAGGACGCTGCAGCTGCTGGTCAACAGCGACGATTCCGCCCGCCTGCGCTGCGCCCGGAACATCGCGGCCACGCTGACGGAGCTGGGTCTTGCCTGCGAGACGGTGGAAAGTCCCACCAGCGTCTACGAAGCCCGGCTTCAGGCGGCCAACTACGACATTTACCTCGGCATCACGAAGCTGCCCACAACGGCGGACCTGTCGGAATTCTACCGGCCGTGGGGCGAAATGAGCTGGGGCGGCCTCGCCAACGAGACGATCTACAACATGGTCAATCAGTCTCTGGCGGACAGAGGCAACTACTATAACCTGCACAAGCTGGTGGCGGACGACGGCCGGATCATCCCCGTGATGGCCGGTTACTACGCCATCTACGCCAAACGGGGCGTGCTGAGCGACCTGAACCCCGCCCGGGACAACGTGTTCTACTACACGCTGGGCAAGACCATGGAGAGCAGTAAGGTTGCCACGCAGTTCAGCTGAGAGAGACCGCAGATCTGCGGAAAAATATCTACCAACAGGAAAGGAAGAAGATTATGAAAAGAGTTATTGCCCTGACGCTTACCTTGGCGCTGCTGCTGTGCGGCTGCGGTGCCAGGAGTGCGCCTGCCGCGACCCCCGCGACGGCGCCGGAGACCACCGCCGCGCCGACCGCCGAACCCACCGCGAAACCCACGGCGGAACCGACCACCGTGCCGACCACGGAACCGGAGGTTTATGTCAACCCCCTGAACGGCGAAGTTCTGGATGCGCCCTTCACCGGCCGTATTTTTGCCAACACCGTGAGCAATCTGGCGGACAACATTCCCCATGTGGGCGTGGTGAAGGCGGACATGCTGATCGAGTGCTACGTCAACATGGACAGCGTGGTGCGCTGTCTGGCGCTGTTTACCGACATCGACTCCGTGGACGCCATCGGCTCCACCCGTTCCACCCGGCCCATGTTCAACAGCATCGCCCAGCACTATGACCTGATCCTGTCCCACGCGGGCGGTTCCGCGCAGGCGCTGAAGGATGCCAAGGATCGGGGCGTGGAGAATTTCAACATTGACGAATGGGTGGTGGCCTCCACCGGCGCTTCCTATCGGGACACCGAGCGCAAGGGCGCGCTGGAGAACACCCTCTACGGCATCGGTTCCGGCATCAAAGCCTACGCCGAGTCTCAGGGCTACCCCATGACGCTGGAGCGGGACTACGGCTTCGACTTCACCGACGACGGCACCCCGGCGGACGGTGTTGAGGCCAAGGACATCAGCATCACGCTGGTCTACGAAAAGGCCAGAAAGGAAACCCGGATGGTCTACGACGAGAGCACGGGCAAATACGCCTTCAACCAGTACGGCAAGGTCATGACCGACCTGAAGACTGAGGAAGTCGAAGCGTTCCGGAACGTCATCGTCATGTACGCGGACATCACCACCACCGGCATTTACCACATCGCGGACTTCAATGCCGGCGGCAAGGGCTACTTTGCCTGCGGCGGCAAGCTCATCCCCATCGTCTGGATGTGCGGCGGCGATAAGGAGCCGTTCCGTTTCTTCACGGAAAGCGGCGAGCCGCTGGGGCTTGGCCGGGGCAACACCTACATGGCCATCTGCACGCCTCAGTCCCCCGTCGTCTGCGAAGGGATGCCGGAGCAGCCCGCCGAAACCACGGCCGCGTCCTGAGTTTAGGGCGGATATTCCGGGAAATGAAAAGCGCCCGCAGCGTCACGCGGCGGGCGCTTTTGCGCAAATGAGCAACATGCACCGAAAAATAGCAAAAACTGATCGGAATTTTACGAAAATTACACTTTACAACGCAGTGGGATTATTGTATAATGGATTCCGTACGGAGATATCGAATGCCGTACCTGAAAAGTAAAATACTGCCTTCCGGCAGTAATAAAAATGGAGGAATTACCATGTCTGTTAAAGTTGCAATCAATGGTTTTGGCCGTATCGGCCGTCTGGCTTTCCGTCAGATGTTCGGTGCTG
>ERZ836877.2411-NODE-2411-length-24241-cov-11.629248_pt1 | contig 24241 bp, 19 predicted proteins | sample MGYA00519469_ERZ836877 | MGnify/ENA primary metagenome ERZ836877 (study PRJEB31850, sample SAMEA3708809) | human gut metagenome | biome: human gut; feature: human-associated habitat; material: faeces | place: China | collected 2014 ... | reverse complement strand
TTGCCCTCCATCATGGGGTTCTGGTAGTTCTTCCAGTGTCCCATCCGGAACCACAGCTCGTTGTCCACAATGCGTTTGTCCAGCGCGGCTTTTCCGGCCTTGTATCTCTGTAAAATGGCCGTGGCTTCTGCCACCTGCTCTGTACCGATCACGTCCATAATATTTTCCAAGTTTACCTCCTTGCTGCCTCTCAGGCAGGTTTCGTCTTTGTCCAACCTCTCCGTCATTGCTTCGCAATGCCACCTCCCCTGGTAGGGGGAGGCCTTGGCAGTCCCCGCAAAGTTCCCGGTTTCGCCAGAGGCTCCCCTACTAGGGGAGCTGTCGAGCGTATGCGAGACTGAGAGGTTGTACAGAGCAGAGCCTTTCCATAGCTACACCCTATACACCCTCGCCCTCCGGTGCAGCTCCAGCGGGTCATCCCCCAACGGAGGCTGCACAGTCTGCCGGGGCGGGGAGATGGGATTTTCCATCAGCACATAGCGGCACTCGTCATAGATATGGTCCTCCTGCCGGGTGTCGATGTCCTCCACATTGCTCTCGTCATAGACCAGGTTCGGGAGGGTGCGGATGAAGTGCCTGCAGGTACTGAACACCTGAAACATGGGCCGACCCTCCCCATCGAACGCCAGCCGGTAGTGGAACTGCATCTTCCCCGCCAGGCGGGTGTGGTCACCGGGGGCCCAGTGGAGGAAATGGGGGCCCCGCTCCATCATGGCGGCAATGCTCTCGCCCCGGCTCTCATCAAAGATAGCAGGGTCAGCCACCCCCAGAATGGTGCGGCCCTTGAGCATCGGGTCGTTCTGCTCTGCCTCCCGGATCCGCCTTGCCTGCTCCACCGGGTCGATGCGCAGGCCCTCGTTGGGGCGGCCCGTGCAGCCGTACAGCTCCTTGATGCGGTAAAGCCTGCCCTCCTCATCCGCCGCGTACCATCCCACCGAGAACGGCTTCGAGAAACCGAAATCGTACCCCCGGTAGATCTTCCAGTGTCTGGGGATGGCAAAGGGCGCAATGACATGGGTCCAGCGCTGGTCCTGATAATGCCCCGGGTCGTTCCGCCACTCGGTGAACACCTGCCCGCTGAAGCTGTCCCAGCTGCCATAGAGCAGGGCCTGTTTTTCCGCTTCGGGCAGGCTTGCCAGACTGGCAAGGTAGTCCGGGTCATTTTCCAGCAGGGCGGGGTTGTCGAACACGCTGGACGGGATAAACACCCTTGCCCGCTCCAGCACCTTCTCGGTTCCGTCCGGCATCCGCACCGGGAACTGTTCCACAATGGGGGTGCCGGGCGGGGCAGGCGTGATGAACCGTGCTTTCACCCAGCCGTGCCCCACACCGCCGGGATTGGTGGTGGCCCGCAGGTAGACCCGGGTGCCCGGGCCGGTAGGGCGGTTGCGGCTCATCATATAGCTGTACTCTTCCCACTCGAAATGGGTCAGCTCATCGAACCCGATGAAGTCGAAGGCCTTGCCCTGATAATTTGTGCGGTCCTTGGTGTACTGCATGGAACCAAAGTAGATCTTTGCCCCGCTGGGGAACACCCACACATGGCTGGTGGCGTTGTACTGCGCCGTAGGAAAAGCCCGCTTGTAGTAGGCCATGCTCTTGTCCACCAGATCACTGAGCTGGGGGTAGGTCTTGCGCAGGATGAGCCCCCGATAGTGGGGGATGTGCACCTGCCGCAGGGCCTCGATCACCAGCGCGTCACTCTTGCCGCCGCCTGCCGCGCCCCCGTACAGGGCTTCCGGTTCCGGGCGGCGCATGAACTCCGCCTGCCGGGGCTGGGGCCGCCATACGATCTCTGCATTCATACGTCCTCCACGGCTGGCAGAAGCACCACGCCGCACGCCCGGGCCTCGGCATCCGCACCCTGATCGTTCAGGGTCTTGGCCACCGCGGCCAGATCCTTCAGCACCGCCGTGGCCTCCTTGAGCCCCTTCATCAGGGTGGGGTCGGAGTCATCGGCACGCTGGGCCTTCTGCCGGGCGTTCAGCTCCTTGACCTCCTGCGCCAGCATGGTGCTCAGGGTGTCGGTGGCCTTGTGCAGGCTGGCAAGGCTCTTGTCTCTGCCCGGCTGTTTTGCTTGCGCCATCCTGTGTTCTCACATCCTTTCTGTTTGGCTTGGCACAAGGATACCAGCTTTTCGTCCCCTGCAACAGCGCGCACTTTTGCAGGGCCGTTTTGTACTTTTAGCGTCATAGAATCCCATCCGTATAAAATAATCTTTCATTTTTCATCGCAGTATCGCGCCGTGCAGAAATCTCCGTTTTTCTCCCGGATTTTTCACGCGCAGACACATCAGGTGCGTGAAGCGCCTTTTGCGCAAAAAAGCAGGCACTCCGCCCGCCCCATCCGGGGCAAAGGCAGAGTGCCTGCTTTCGTTACAGATTCAGTTTCAGTTCTGCTTACAGGGTCTCGATGCGGTCAAACAGCTGCTTGCCTGCTTCCACAGCGTCCTTGCTGCCAAAGGCCACACGGGTGGCGTTTGCCATCCGGTCTGCAAGATCTGCAGCCTGTGCCCGGACCGTTTCAGCCGTCACGTTGCACATGGCCTTGCGGTCCGCGGCCAGCATGGCATCGGTGATGCCGCAGAAGTACCGGCGGTCCAGCTCCTTGGCCTCAGCGTTGGGCTTTTTGGGCGAATCCATCTCGGACACCGCGCCCACGATGAACTCGGTCAGGTCTTTTTCGGTGTACTCCCGGCCTGCCAGCACCTCGGGGGCCTTGGCAAAGGTCTCGTAGCTCTCGGTCAGGTGGGGGTCACGGTAGGTGTACAGTCCCTCGGTCTGGGCACGGGTCAGCATTCCGGTGCCGTAAGCGCCGCCCACCTCACGGATGTTGTGCCACAGGTATTCGTAGCTCATAATGCGGGCCAGCACCCGGCGGTCGGCCTGCCGCTCCATGGGCCAGGTCAGGATATCATAGTTCACGCCGCCGTCAATGATAAAGGCCTCGTTCACGGGGGCAGTCAGCACCTCTGTGTAGGGCTTGGCCGCGGTGCGGCCCTGGGCAGCAAAAGCACTGCCGGGCAGCAGGGCACGCAGCTTTTCCAGCGCTTCCTCGCTGCCATGCAGGCTGACGGTCAGGGCTGCATGGTTCAGCACCTTTTCCCGCACCGCTTCCAGCTTTTTACCCATGGAGGCCCAGTCGGCCTGTTCCAGCAGGCCGCACAGGAAGTGGTACCCGGTCACGCCGCTGCACCGCTCGCTCAGGGCATACTCCACTGAGTAGTGAGCGGCGGCACGCACGGCAGCGTACTGGTTGCCCTGCTGGATGAACTGCTGTTCCATGCTCAGCTTCTGCTGGCTCAGCACCCGGGCAAAGGCTTCCTCGGCCTTGGGGCCGGTCAGGCAGGTCTTGTAGAGGTACTCACTGCCCAGCGCAATGGCCTTGTCCAGATTCCGCTCCAGCAGGCTCATGTTCCAGGTGAGCTTTGCGTGGCAGGGGCTGCCCTCCTGCCGCCCGGTCCAGAAGCTGATGCAGGCCATGCTGTTGCCCAGCCAGGTGGCGCGCTGGGTCTGCAGCTCCCGGGCAGTGTGCTCCGGGGTATCCAGCTCGTCCAGAATATCGGTCAGCAGGTCAAGATACTGCACCTCTTCCGGGGTGCACTCGCCCAGGTCATAGTAGAAATTCAGATACAGGCTGCCCTTGGAGGGGTGGTGCAGCAGCTCCGCACCGGCCAGCGGTTCCACCGTGCCGGCAGCGCTCCTGTCACCGTCGCCCAGGTCGGCCACGGTCAGCGGATGGTCCAGCGCCAGCTTGCCGTCGTTGCGGGCAGGGGCAGCATCCTCTTCGTCCTTCTTGGGCAGGGCCGGGGTCTGGATCACCTGCACCGGCTCGGCCAGCAGCAGCTCCTTCAGCAGGTCGTTGAACCAGCCGGTGGAGAGCTTCTCCCGCAGGGAAGCAAACAGTTTGTCGGTGTGGAGCAGCAGGGCCGGGTCGCCGGTGTGGAGCCAGCCGGTGGCAGCATAGATGGCATCCAGCACGCCGTCGGGCAGGCTGCCCGGGCGCTCCAGAGAGGCAAACTCCATGGCGTTCAGGCTGGCCAGCAGCAGCTCCTCGGGGATGCCCCCTGCCAGCAGGTCGGTCACAGCCTGTTTCACGCCAGCTGCAAATTTGGGGGCAGTCTCTGCGGTGGCCCCCCGCAGCACCAGCTCCAGCGTGGGCTGCAGGGTGCTGTCGTCAAAGCCAATGTCAATATCCGCCCCCAGCTTCTGCTCCAGCAGAGCTGCCTTCAGCGGGGACTGGTTGGTGCCCAGCAGGGCATCCAGCAGGATCTCCACGCCCAGCTGGCGCTCCCGGTCAGCAAACGCGCCGGTGTACCAGGCCAGCGCACACTGCACCTGATCCGGCTCGGGGTTTTCGGTGTAGTACGGGATCTGCACACGCACACCGTTCTGCTGGTCCTGCACCGTCAGCCGGGGGCGGCTGGTGCCCTTGGGCATCCTGCTCAGATAGTGCTCATCCAGAAACGCCAGCTTCTCGGCCATATCCATCTTGCCGTACAGGGTGATGCAGCAGTTGTCGGCACTGTAATGGCGGCGGTACACCCGCTGGTATTTTTCATAGGTCAGGGCCGGGATGGAGGCCGGGTCGCCGCCGGACACAAAGCCGTAGGCCGTATCCGGGAACATGGCCCGTTCCAGCGCGTTCTGCAGCTGCGCGTCCGGGGAGGCCAGCGCACCCTGCATCTCATTGTAGACCACGCCGCTCACCGTGCCGTCTGCGTCCCGGTGCCAGCCCTCCTGCTCGAACACGGCCTTGTCCACCATAGCCAGCGGGCAGAACACGGCGTTCAGGTACACGTCCATCAGGTTCCTGAAGTCGGTCTCGTTGGGGGTGGCAAAGGGGTACACCGTCTTGTCCGGGAAGGTCATGGCGTTCAGGAAGGAAGCCATGCTGCTCTTGAGCAGCTGCAAAAAAGGCGAGGTCACGGGGTACTTCTCGCTGCCCGCCAGCACCGAGTGCTCCAGAATGTGGAACACACCGGTGTCGTCGGAGGGGAAGGTGCCGAAGCCGATGCCGAACGCCTTGTTGGTGTCCTCGTTCTCCACCAGCAGGACAGCGGCCCCGCTCACATCGTGGTTCAGAACCGTCAGCACACCATGCTGCTCCGGGCAGTCCTCGCGGCGCACCAGCGTATAACCGGGATAGTTCATGTTGTTTCTCCTTTGGGTCATATTTTTTCAAAGTGTTTGGCCCTATTGTACCACGCCTTCCGGTAAGACGCAACGAACAAAAAAGGTGAGCGTCCTCACCCTCTCAGGCGCTTCGCGCCAGCTCCCCCAAAGGGGGGAGCTTCTGACGAAACCACAGACTTTGCAATCACTGCCAAGGCCTCGCCCTTCGGGAGAGGTGGCAGCGCGCCAGCGCTGACGGAGAGGGTGAGCCAGCTTCCGGGGACATAAAAAAAGCTCCCCCTTCGGGGAGCTGGCAAAGCCGAAGGCTTTGACTGAGAGGGTTGTTTTTACTTCCGATCCGACACCCGGAACAGCACGAATCCCACAATGAACAGCACGATCAGGCTGCCCACGCCCACATTGGCGCTGCCGGTCAGCTGGCTGCCCACACTGACGATCATGGTGCCCAGAAAGGATGCGCCCTTGCCGCAGATATCGAACAGACCGAAGTACTCGCCCGATTTTTCCGGCGGGATGATCTTGGCAAAGTGGCTTCGGCTCAGCGCCTGGATACCGCCCTGGAACATGCCCACCACAACGGCCAGCACCCAGAACTGCCACTGGTGCTTCAGGAAAAAGGCAAACAGCGCAATGCCCGCGTAGGCTGCGATGCAGACCGGGATGAGGGTGCCCGAGGGGTATTGCCCGCTCAGCCGCCCGAACACCAGTGCCGAGGGGAAGGCCACGATCTGGGTGACCAGCAGCGCCAGCAGCAGGCCGGTGGTGTCCAGCCCCAGGGCCGTGCCGTAGGCCGTGGCCATATCAATGATGGTGTATACGCCATCGATGTAGCAGAAAAAGGCCAGCAGGAACCAGAACACCTGCCTGTCCTCTTTCAGGTGGCGGAGGGTGTGGCCGATGCGGGCAAAGCTCTGCCGGATGGCATGTTCCTGCACCTCCACAAAGTGCACCTGTTTATACTGGCGCAGCAGAGGCAGGGTGGTCACCAGCCACCAGGCAGCGGTGATAAAGAGAGCAAGGTTCAGCGCCGTCATCTGGGAGATGCCGATGCTCCCGGCCCCCAGCACCAGCGCCAGACAGACCACAAAGGGCACACAGCTGCCAATGTAACCCCAGGCATAGCCTTTGGAGGAAACCTCATCCATCCGGTCCGGCACAGTCACATCGCTGAGCATGGAGTCATAGAACACCAGACTGCCCGAAAAACCCACCTTGGCAAAGATGAAGATGAGCAGGAACGGCAGCCAGGTGCTTGCCATCCCCATGGCGCAGCAGCCGATCACACCCACTGCCACGCAGAAGGTGAAGATGGGCTTTTTGAAGTTGCGGGTATCGGCCAGTGTGCCAAGGATCGGGCTGAGCACCGCCGTGATGACCGTGACCGCCGAGGCTGCATAGCCCCAGTAGGCCAGATACTCCACCGAGCTCAGGCCGCCCCCCTCAGCCAGTGCGTTGAAGAAGATGGGGATCAGCGTTGCCACCAACAGCACAAACGCCGAGTTGCCCACATCGTATAAGATCCACGCCCGTTCCAGGCTGGTCAGGCAAAATTTTTGCTTTGCTTCGTTCATTTGCATTCCTCTCAAAATTCTCCGAAGGTGTGGTCATAGGCCTTGTCCAGCGGTGCGCCGTTGGAGAGCCCCTCCACATATTCCGTGATGAGCCGCACTGCCAGCGGGAGAGCCTGCTGATACAGCGCTTCCAGCTCTTTGTCGCTGGCCTCGCACCGGGGATTGGGCTGGAGGTTCGCCACCAGCCCATGCATGACATCATAGGTACCTGCCGCTTTCAGGGCCGTCAGCACCACCCAGCGCTTGACCGGGCTGGTAGCCTGCAGCAGATGGTGCACCCGCACCATGCCCCGCATGGCTCCGTAGGTCTCATCTGCCGTGACATTTTCGTAGAACGGCGCAATGATCTTTGCAAACTCCCGGTTGGGGCGGATATGCCCCGCCGTGAAAAAGTGCATCGGGTCAAGCCCGTCCTCCCGCATCAGCTGGTTGTCAAACTCCGTCTCGATCTCGCAGTGGCTCACACCGCTTTCCCGGGTGTAGCGCTCCACATAGGGGTGGCAGGTGCTGTCCAGTGCAAAGTGGCAGACGAACCCCAGCGCATAGGCCAGCGCGGCATTCTTGTTGCGGGCCGTGTTCACCACGCTCCGGGCCCGGGTAAAGAACACCCGGCCCGGCTGCTCGTGCATGGCGTTGCCCAGCCGGTTCACGGGGTTGGACTGCAATGCCCGGTAGTAGAACATCAGGTCAGGCCCGTGCAGGCCCATATCATACAGCGGCCGGTATGGGGTGATCTTTTCCCGCAGCTCCCTGGGCAGCTGCACCAGAACATCCGCACCAAAGCGGCGGTGTGCATATGTAGATGGCATATCCTCTCCTCCTTTTCGTACCAGAATCAGTATAGCAGAATCCCGCCCCCGCCGCCACCCTTCCGGGTCTGATTTGTGTAAAATTTTTGAGATATTTTTCATCACGCTCATCCCATAGCGCAAAAACGCCCCGCCGGTCTCCCGGCAGGGCGCTTTCGCAGGGTGGTATTGCAGACCAGTTCGGTCTGTGAAACGTCCGGCAGCTTTCAGCTATTCCAAACGATCAGTCTTTTTTCACCATCATCTTGCTGGCCTTATAGATATCGCCGCAGCCCAGAGTGATGACCAGATCGCCCTCCCGGGCGTTCTGTTTGACCCAGTCAGCGGCAGCCTCCAGGCTGTCCACCAGCACAGAGTTGGGGATCTGCGCCGCCAGCTTTGCGCTGGTAATGGTGGGGTCGTTGGGCTCGCGGCTGCCCATGATGGGGGTGATCACCGTGATATCAGGGATCTTGAACACATCCACAAAGTCGTTGAACAGCATCTTGGTCCGGCTGTATGTAAACGGCTGATGGACTGCGATGACACGATTGTAGCCCAGCTCCTTGGCGGTGTTCAGGGTCGCGCGGATCTCGGTGGGATGGTGGGCGTAGTCGTCCACGACCACCGCGCCGTTGCACTCGCCGTAGACCTCAAAACGGCGGCCTGCCCCCTTGAAGTTCAGGGCAGCGTTGGCGCACTGCTCCACGGTCAGGCCCACAGAGCGGCAGACAGCACACATGGCCAGTGCATTGTAAATGTTGTGGCGGCCCGGCACTGCCAGACGGATGTGGCCCAGCTCATTGGTATCCCACTCCTTCAGATCAAACTCAAAGAAGCCGGGCTTGTACTCCTGCACGTTGACAGCACGATAATCGGCCGCATTGTCAATGGCAAAGGTGCGCACGCGGCGGTCCAGGGTGTACATGACATCCATGGTGTTCTTATCATCCGCATTGGCAAAGATCATAAAATGGGTCATCAGGGCAAAGCGCTTGAAGGCAAACTTCAGCTCGCCCATGCTGCCGTAATAGTCCAGATGGTCGTTATCGATGTTCAGCACCACGGACATATAGGGGGTCAGCTTGAGGAAGGTCTCGGAGAACTCGCAGGCCTCGATGACGATATCATCCCCCTTGCCGGCCTTGCCGTAGCCGCCGATGAGGGGCAGCTTGCCGCCGATGACTGCAGAGGGATCACGGCCTGCCAGCTCCAGTGCGGTGGTGATCATGGAAGTCGTGGTGGTCTTGCCGTGGGTGCCGGAAACGCAGATGCTGTCCTTGTACAGGCGGCTCACATAGCCCAGCAGAACGCTGCGCTCCACAGTGGGGATGCCATAGGAAGCAGCAGCGTTCAGCTCCACGTTGTCCTTGGCAATGGCGGCAGAGTAGACCACCAGGTCAACGCCGATCACGTTGTCCGCAGCATGACCCAGGCTGACCTTTACGCCCATCTCCCGCTCCGAGCGGATGATGCTGCCGTCCAGCACATCGCTGCCGGAGATATCATATCCCTTGGCAGAGAGGATCTGGATCAGCGGATACATACCGCTGCCGCCGCAGCCGATGAAGTGGATCTTTTTTACATTATCCAGCAGATGCATGGTATAATCAGTAACGAACATAAGCAGGCAAACCTCCAATAAACAAACGGCCGCAAGGCAGACCGAATCCATCTTAATTCTTGGGTACTACTTATTATATAATTTTTGGCCGACAAAATAAACAGTTCCGAGCGAATTTTCGGAAAGAACCAGAAACTCCGGCACATTTTTGTGACAACTGTACAGATAGCCCATGGATTTTCGCCCCTTTTGCACACTTCATAAAAGATTTACATTTTTTATCGGCTTGATAGCTAACAATTTTGAAGTATTTGTGGTATGATAGTTGCGAATTTTGAACTATCACGCTGCCGCCGGACGCGCGGCTGGAAAAGAGGAATCTCATTTTGAACATCAAGATCACTGCGGACAGCACCTGCGATCTGTCCGAAGCGCTGCTCCGGCAGTGGAACATCAGCCTGATCCCCATGCACATCCTCATGGGGGAGGAAAGCTATCTGGACGGCGTTACCATCCACCCCGCCGATGTATTCGCCCATGCCCAGAACGGCGGCAAAATGCCCAAATCCGCCGCCCCCAATCTGGTGGAGTACACCGACTTCCTCGCCCCCTTTGCCAGAGACTACGATGCCGTCATCCACATCAATGTCGGCTCCAAATTCTCCTCCTGCTTCCAGAACGCCCGGCTGGCGGCGCAGGAGTTCGGCAACATCTATGTTGTGGACAGCGAGAATATCTGCACTGGGCAGGGCTATCTCGTCCTGCAGGCAGCCAAGTGGGCCGCTGACGGCCTGCCGCCCAAGAACATTTCCATGCGCTTACAGGGCCTTGCCAAGCGGGTCGAGTTGAGCTTTGTGCTCAACCAGCTGGACTACATGGCCAAAAGCGGCCGCTGCTCCGGCGTGCTGGCCTTCGGGGCCAACATTCTGGGCATCAAGCCCAGCCTGGCCGTCATCGATGGTGAACTGAAAGTCGTGCGGAAGTACCGGGGCAGCCTGCCCATCTGCGTGGGCAAGTACATCACCGACCAGCTGGCGAACCGGGAGGACATCGACCGCAGCATGGTGTTCATCTCTTCCACCCAGGCGAAGCCCGGCTGCATGGAGGCCATCAAAGCCGGACTGCGGCAGTACGGCAATTTTGAGAATGTTTACGAGACCGACATCGGCACCACCATCGGCGGCTATTCCGGCCCCGGTACCATCGGCATCGTGTTTGCACGCAAGCAGTAAATTTCTCCCTGCACACAAAAAAGACGCGCTCATCACAGAGCGCGTCTTTTTTGCATGATATCCGGTTTTCTCAGCTCAGCCGTCCGCTCTCTACCGAGAAACTCAGGTCGGCCACGGCCATGGTGGATCTGCGATGGGAGACCAGCAGGACAGTCTTCTCCCTGCACTCATCCCGCACGGCCTTGAGGATGATTCCTTCGTTCAGGCTGTCCAGATTGGAGGTAGGCTCGTCCAGCAGGAGAAAGGGTGCATCGTGCAGGAAGGCACGGGCCACACCGATGCGCTGGCGCTCACCGCCGGAGAGTGCACCGCCCAGCTCGCCCACAGGGGTATCATATCCCTTGGGCAGGCTGTTGATAAAGCCATCCAGCGCGGCCTTTCTGCAGGCAGCCTCCACCTCGGCACGGGTGGCATCGCGACGGGCGATCCGGATGTTGTTTTCTATGGTATCGTCAAACAGCTCCGTTTCCTGGGTCACAAGACTTTCCTGGGCGCGCAGGGCGGCAGTGTTCACGGTGCGGATGTCTCGTTCACCAAACCGGATGGTGCCGCTGCTCACATCCCAGAAGCGCATGAGCAGCCGCAGGAAGGTGGATTTGCCGCTGCCGGAGCGGCCCGTGATGCCCACAATCTTCTTTTCCGGGATAGTCAGGCTCAGGTCGTGGAGCACCTCTTCCTTGGCGTAGGCAAAGCTGACATGCTCAGCCTGTGCACCGGTAAAGACGGTATCCACGCCGTTGGTCACATCGGCAGTCACGGGGGCCTCGTCCAGCAGGTCAAGGACACGGTCGGCACTGGCGAACACCTGTGTCAGGCTGGCACCGAGGTTGGCCAGCGCCACCACCGGGCCAAAGGAGCTCAGGGCCGACAGGGTGCAGACCAGCACTCCCTCCGCGCCCAGCTGGCCATTCTGATACAGCCGGATGCTCACCCCCAGCACAGCCAGCGCCGTCAGCACGATGAGGGTGTTGGCGGCACCCACGGTCACGCCCTCACGGTACTTCATGGCCTTCTGCTTCTCCCCCAGCGTCTCGCTGTGGGCCGTGATGCCCTCGGCACGCGCGGCGGTGTTCTGGTACTGCAGAACATCCCGCAGGCCGCGCAGGCTTTCCAGCAGATAGCTGTTGGTGTCAGCCAGGGCCTGCCGGTACTCGCGGGCGGCTTTGTCGCCCCGTCTGGCAGACCACACCGGCAGAGCAATGCCCACCAGCAGATAGCCTGCCAGCAGCACCAGTGCGGGCAGAATATGATACCTGGCCGTAAAGCAGGTCATGCCGGTCACACAGAGGATCGCGATGCAGACCGGCGAAATGGTGTGGGCATAGAACACCTCCAGCTGCTCGATGTCGGCGGTGATCAGGGAGATCAGGTCACCCCGGTCACGGCCCTCCAGCTTGGCGGGGGTCAGGCGGCGGAGTGCGCCGAACACCTTATCCCGGATGAGAGCCAGCAGCTTGAAGGCGATATAGTGGTTGGAGGCCTGCTCTGCGTAGCGCAGCACGCCGCGCAGCAGGGCAAAGACAAGGATACAGACAAAAGCTGTGTTCACGCCCGCCAGCGGGCTGGGCAGGCCTGCCGCCGTGAGCAGGGCAAAGCCGCCGAAGACCGTGATAAAGGTGGCGCAGAAGTGGCCGATGACACCCATGACAATGGCTGCCAGCATGATGGGCAGCATGGGCCGGACCAGCACGATCAGCCGTGCGGCAATGGCAAACGGACTGCGGTGTTTTGTGTTGTTCATGCGCTCACCTCCCCAAGGTCTTCCAGCTGTTTCTGGGCGTTGTACAGGCGGCTGTACACCCCCTGTGCCGCCAGCAGGTCGTTGTGCGTTCCCTGCTCGGCGATGCGGCCTGCCTCCAGCACATAGATGCAGTCGCTGTCCACCACATTGGCCAGACGGTGGGAGATCAGGATCACTGTTTTCTTTCCCGCCAGGCTGTGGATGGCTTTCATTATATCATTCTCGCTCTCGGCATCCACATTGGAGGTCGCCTCGTCGAACACATAGATGGGCGAATCATGCAGCAGAGCACGGGCCATGGCAAGGCGCTGTCGCTGCCCGCCGGACAGGTTGGAGCCACCCTCGTGGAGCGCCGTTGCAAGGCCGCTCTGGCTGCGGCAGAAGTCTGCAAGGTTCACCTGCTCCAGCGCCGCCCAGAGCTCGGCTTCGGCGGCATCGGGCCGGGCCATCCGAAGGTTTGCTTCCACCGTGCCCTTGAAGATGGCCGCATTGTGGGGCACCAGTGTCAGCAGGCGCAGACGGTCGGCCTGCTTCCATTCGCTGACCGGGATGCCGCCCAGCGTGACCTCTCCCTCGGTCACGGTGCGGGCACCGGACAGAATGGCCGCAATGGTGCTCTTGCCGCAGCCGCTTTCGCCCACCAGCGAGACAAAGCTGCCCTGCGGAATGGTCAGGGACACATCGTGCAGGATGGTGCGCTCCTTCTCATAGCCAAAGGTGACATGCTCCAGCGCAAGGGTGCTGTCGGCCGGGTCTGCGGTCTTTTCGCCATCTTCAGGCTCCTGGGCAGAGAGCAGCCTGAAGATCTTCTCAGCCGAAGCCGCGCCATTCATGGCAATGTGGAAGTAGCTGCCCAGCAGGCGCAGGGGCAGGAAGAAATCCGCCGCCAGCAGGAGGATGGTCAGGGCGCTGGTCAGGCTGAGCTGGCCCTTGGCAAAGGCCGATGCCGCGCTGATGATGCCAAGACCCGCACCGCCGTAGGCCATCAGGTCCATCAGGGTCACGCTGTTCAGCTGCATGGTCAGCACCTTCATCGTGATCTTGCGGAACCGCTCGGCCTGGGCATTCATCTCCTCGTGCTTCCAGCCGTCTGCCTGATAGATCTTCAGGGTGGTCAGCCCTTGGATATTCTCCAGAAAGCTGTCGCCCAGGGTGGTGTACTCGCCCCAGTAGTTCGCCAGCAGCTTCTTGGCGAACTTCTGCACCGCCACAATGGACAGGGGGATGAGCGGCACACAGCACAGCAGGAGGATGGCCGAGCGCGCGTGCACACCCACCAGCAGCACAAACAGGGTCACCGGGGCCAGCAGGCTGTAAAACAGCTGGGGCAGATACTTTGCAAAGTAGGTGTCGATCTGCTCTACACCCTCGCTGGCCAGCATCACGGCTTCACTGGTGGCCACCGTCTCGCTGTAACCGGCCCCCAGCCGGGTGAGCTTTGCATAGATGCTGCTGCGCAGGGTGCGCTTGACATCTTTGGAAGCCCGGTCGCTCATATCGGAGGCGCAGAGGGTAAGGCCATAGCGCACCGGCACAGTCAGCAGGCAGAGCAGCATCCCCTGCCAGAGGGCATTGCCGGTCAGTCTGCCCGCAAACACACCGCCGATGAGGCGGGATACCGTCATCACCAGCACCACATTGCACAGCATCCCCAGCCACTGGAACAGCACGTTCAGCCCCACATAGCGCAGGGCCTTCCGATCGAAGGAAAGCAGTTTTTTGTTGATCACGAAGCGTTCTCCTTTTCAGATTCATCCGGGCCGAACAGACGGTCATATTCGCCGGTAAAAGCCCGTTCGGGCAGGGCCGAAGTCAGGGCCAAAGCGGCATTATAGCGTTCCTCCTCGGTCATGTCGATGCGCACAGGCGGAAAATGCGTCAGCACCGTTTCCAGTTGAGCCCTGACCGCCTTTGCCACAAAGATGCCCCGATCGGTCAGATAGATCTTGCCATAGTGTTCCTTCACGATCATTCCCCGATCCATCAGCAGGTTCATAATGCGCACCACGCTGGGCTTGGTCACGTTCAGCTTTTCGGCAATGCTGCGGGAGCAGATATCCAGATGCGTCTGGGAGACCTCATAGATGGCCAGGAGATACCGCAGATGGGCTGCTGTCAGTTCCATAGTATCACTCTCTTCTATAATAATGTAAGCCGCTTCCAGTGTTATCCAAAGCTAACTTTTTTTATTCTAAAAAAGGGCGCGGGCCGATTGGATGTTCGACCCGCGCCCAGCGGTTTTTACTGATCAGTGGCAGCCGCTGCAGCCGCCGCAATTGCCATTGCAGCTGCCTTCGCCGCAGCCCCCACAGCCGCCATGCTTGTGGGAGTGCCATGTGGCCCAGCCCACACCGCCAAACACGATAGCACCTACAATGATGGTAGGCAGATTAAAGTTCGTGGCCAGGAATTCCATCATACAGAACACACCCTTTCAAACTGGACAGATGATTTTACTTGATCTTGGAAACGTCGATCTTGACCTCGTTGTCGCCAACATACTTATTGGGGCGGAACATCAGGTACAGGAATGCGGCAAAAATCACGATTGCCACGATGGTGAAGAAGTTGAAGCCAACCTCACCGGTGATCAGACCACCGATCTGGTACACGACCAGAGCTGCGCAGTAAGCCAGAGCGCACATATAACCGATGGCGATGGCAGTCCACTTGCCGTTGTTCATCTCACGCTTGATCGCGCCCATAGCAGCGAAGCAGGGAGCGCACAGCAGGTTGAAGATCATAAAGGCGTAAGCGGACAGAGCGGTGTAATCCTGCGCAACTGCTGCCCAGATCTCATCACCGTTCTCAGACAGCTCGCCGCCGAAGTGATACAGAACACCGAAGGTGCCAACCACGTTCTCCTTTGCGATCAGACCAGAGACGGAAGCAACGGTTGCACGCCAGTTGCCAAAGCCCAGAGGAGCGAAGATCCAGGCGATCTTGGTAGCGATAGCGGCCAGGACGGAGTTGTCCTGATCCTCGACCATGCCGAAGGCACCATTCTCGAAGCCGAAGCCCTGCAGGAACCACAGCACAACGGTAGCTGCCAGAATGACGGAACCGGCGCGCTTGATGAAGGACCAGCCGCGCTCCCAGGTGGCACGGAAAACGTTGCCCCATGCAGGCACATGGTAAGCGGGCAGCTCCATAACGAAGGGTGCGGGGTCGCCAGCGAAGAGCTTGGTCTTCTTCAGAATAACACCGGAGCAAATGATGGCAGCCATGCCGATGAAGTAAGCGGAAACAGCAACCAGAGAGGAACCACCGAACATTGCACCTGCGATCAGGCCGATGATGGGCATCTTAGCGCCGCAGGGGATGAAGCAGGTGGTCATAATGGTCATACGGCGGTCACGCTCGTTCTCGATGGTACGGGAAGCCATAACACCGGGCACGCCGCAGCCGGTACCGACCAGCACGGGGATGAAGCTCTTACCGGACAGGCCGAACTTGCGGAAGATACGGTCCATGATGAAGGCGACACGGGACATATAGCCCACATCCTCCAGGATGGACAGCAGGAAGAACAGAACCAGCATCTGGGGAACGAAGCCCAGCACCGCGCCGACACCGGCCACGATACCGTCCATGATCAGGCCGTACAGCCAGCCTGCCACACCGATGCTCTCCAGGAAGCCGCCCAGCGCGCCCGGCACGATCTCACCAAACAGGACATCGTTGGTCCAGTCGGTGGCAAAGGTACCAATAGCCCAGCCGCCGTCTGCAATGGAGGTGCCCATGGACAGGGAGTACATCAGGTACATGACCAGTGCGAAGATGGGCAGAGCCAGGATACGGTTGGTCACGATCTGGTCGATCTTATCGGAAACGGTCAGGTGATCCACACGGGCCTTTTTCTTGACGGCCTTGTCAACGACACCGTTGATGTAGGAGTAGCGCTGATTGGTGATGATGCTCTCCGCATCATCGTCCATCTCCTTCTCGCAGTCTTTGATGTGCTCATCAATGTGGTCAGCCAGAGCCTTGTCGAGCTTCAGCTCTTCCATGACCTTCTCATCCCGCTCGAACAGCTTGACCGCGTACCAGCGCAGGAAGCGGCCATCGACCTTGCCCTGGATGGACTCCTCGATGTGTGCGATGGCATGCTCCACACTGCCGGTAAAGACGTGGGGCAGCTCACCTGCCTTCTGCTTCTGGGCAGCGGCAACCGCAGCCTTGGCAGCAGCCTCGGTGCCCTCGCCCTTCAGAGCGCTGATCTCAACTGCCTGGCAGCCCAGCTCGCTGCTCAGCTTCTTCAGGTCGATCTTATCGCCGTTCTTGCGGACCAGATCGATCATGTTGACCGCCATAACAACGGGGATGCCCAGCTCGATCAGCTGGGTGGTCAGGTAGAGGTTGCGCTCAATGTTGGTGCCATCGATGATATTCAGGATGGCATCGGGCTTCTCCTTGACCAGGTAAGTACGGGAGACGACCTCCTCCAGCGTGTAGGGAGACAGGGAGTAGATACCGGGCAGGTCCTGGATGATGACATCCTTATCGCCCTTCAGCTTGCCTTCCTTCTTTTCCACGGTAACGCCGGGCCAGTTGCCAACGTACTGGTTGGAGCCGGTCAGGTTATTGAACAGGGTAGTCTTGCCGCAGTTCGGGTTACCGGCCAGTGCAATTTTAATACTCATTGCGTGTCCTTTCCTCTCTTTGGAATCAAACCACTTCGATCATTTCAGCGTCGGCCTTGCGCACACTCAGTTCGTAGTTGCGCACGGTCAGCTCCATGGGGTCGCCCAGAGGTGCCACCTTACGGACATAGATCTCAACACCCTTGGTGATGCCCATGTCCATGATGCGGCGCTTGACCGGGCCTTCGCCATGCAGGCGTGCCACGGTGCAGGTCTCGCCGACCTTCACGTCCTTCAGAGTTTTCATGCAAAATTCCTCCTCTACTTGTCTTTATTCAGAGACCATTCCAGTGTCGGAGCAGGTCCCAAACAGCGTGCTGCGCTGTTCAGCCGATCATAATGCGATTTGCCATCGTCCTGTCGAGTGCCAGGCGGCTTTCCTTGACCTGTACGATCAGGTTGCCTGCGATCTCGTTGACCACGGTCACTTCGCTGTCCACCACAAAACCAAGCTCTGCCAGATGCAGGCGGACTTCATCTTTGCCGGTGATCTTCTTAATGGTGACGGTCTCGCCCGCCTTTGCCATTGTCAGAGGCATCATAACATTCCACTCCCTTTTTCGTACTGTTTGTGGGCTGCTGATGCACCGGAGCAGTTAGTCAGTCGGAACTATCAGCATAGATAGTTTACGCTTACTAACCTTTATTGTCAACAGTTTTTTCATCATTAAAAGTTAGTTTATATGAACAAACAGTTTTTCTGCCCAAATATCCCAGTTTTTTTATCACAATCAACAACAACTAACTCAAATTCCTGAGTAAAAGTTAGCCATTGTTTACATTTTACCGTCATTTTTCCGTCCATGAAATGACACAGCCGCCCGATGCAGTAGTCAAGGCTGCAACGGACGGCCGCGTGTCAAAAGGAGGATTTCTTCCCGCCGGAGCGTGGTTTGTTCCGGCGGGTGCCAGGATAAAAAGAGAGTATTGGTAGAGAATGACTTGTCAAGCCGCCACAGCAAGGCGGAAAATGGGGGTACCCTCATGGAACAGGCGCAGATATACTCTGGTGCACTTGTTCAACTGGGCAAAATGACGTGCGGCGGCATCGGGGTCGCCGTAAGCCTTCCAGCAGCCGCAGCAGGTGAAATTGCGGCCCTGATTTTCGATAAAGCCCACCACATCGGTGAGCGGATAACCAAGAAACACGCCGATCTCATGGGGAAAATCGGCTTCGCAGCACAGCCGCCGGGACAGCTGCCGCAGCATACCGTCACAATCGGAAGCATCTTCCGGCAGGGCATAGCCCTCGCGGTGCAGGAACTCCTGCACCGCCTCATCGGCCAACACCTGACGCAGGCGGCTCTCGCGGTAAACATAAATGAGATACCGATGGGTTTGAGCACAGCCCTTGAGGACCCGGACCTTCAGCCCCTTCTCCCCCAGCTGGTCATTCCAGCGGCGCACCCGGGCAGCCAAGTCGGCACAGTCCCGGGTCTCATAGCGGAACAGCCCGGCTGGCTTCAGCCCTGCCAGCACCGGCGCGCACTGTTCGATCATCACAGTCTCAAAATTACGCTCCATGGCTGCTTTCCCTCCGCTTTTATCCATTTGAGGAACAGCGTTCCCCGCTGCACCGCATTCTATGCAGGTGCAGCAGTTAGATATTTCTAACCTCAAACTCTAAAAGAATGCGGCACAGACTATTTGTCTGCTGACCGCTTTGTGGTTAGTTGTTTCTGACATGGCACTATCTTACCACAGCATTGGGGTGGTGTCAAGGGGTTTTGACAAGTTTTCTATGACTTTCACACCTTTTGAAACCACCCGGCTTCGCCTGCGCCCGCAGGAAGCTCGGGATGCCGGGTTTGCACTCTGCATCTGGGGTGACCCCATCACCGGAAAATATTTGTCCGACCCGGACGGTATAAAAACCGTTCTGGCCGATGTTGCCGCCGAAAATGCCGGTTCCTGCGGCGTGATGTGTGCACTAGGTTTCACGCCCACTGAAAATGGAACCTTCCGCCGAAGCGGCTCTCAGACCGAATACAAAAGTCTGACATTCAAAAAGCAGTTATAGCATTTTTCATTGCAAGCTGTCGAATCTTCTGTTATACTGTATCCGTTGCCAGAAATGGCAGCAAGGTGCTGTCTGCATCATTGGTGGTCATGCTTTCCAATCCCGTATCGCTGATTCTTCCTACATGGAATAAAGCAGGATACCGGGGACGGAACTTTTTTGAAGGAAACTTCCCGGAGCCTGATGGCGAAGGGAGGGATGTCGAATGACGCTGTTGGAAACTCTGGCACTGCTCACTTTCATGCTTGGCTTGCTGAGCCTGATTGTGGATGTGGTCCGCCTGACTCTTGAGGTCATGGATAAGTTTTCGCAGAAGAAAAACGATGATAGCAAAAAAGATTGACTGCCTCAGCGTACCAAACCTGACAGTCAATCTTTTTTGATTCTCGGGAAGGAAAGCTGACCGATGTGGATCAGCGCCTTTTCTATTTGTAGTATAGTCAATTTTTAACGATTTGTCAAGGATGTGTTCCCTATGCTTTCAACCACCCTTTCCCCTCTCGTGGAAAAGCTCTCCACTTTGCTCTCTGCCCATCCTGCAGCCCCGGTGCTGGTGGCGCTGGACGGCCGGTGCGGCAGCGGCAAAACCACGCTGGCGGCACAGCTGGCACAGCAGTTCCCCCAGAGCATCACGGTGCATACCGATGACTTCTATCTTCCCCCAGCCAGCCGTGTGGCAAACTGGGAGCAGATCCCCTGCGCCAACATGGACTTGGAGCGTCTGCGTGCCCAGGTGCTCACCCCCGCCCGGGCCGGGCAGGCAATCCCCTACCGTACCTACTCCTGCCGGGCGGGTGCCTACCTGCCGGAACAATGCTTTGCGCCCCAACCGCTGGTCATCGTGGAGGGCAGTTACAGCTGCCACCCCACCCTTGCGGACTGTTATGATCTGAAGGTTTTCGTCACCTGCTCCAAGGAAGAGCAGGCCCGCCGCCTGCTGGCGCGGGAGGGAGAACACTATTCCAGCTTCACCGCCCGGTGGATCCCGCTGGAAGAAAGATATTTCGCAAAATTCCAGATCGAGCAGACCGCCAGCTTCGTCATTGACACGACCTGTTAACTTTTTGCAAATTCCAGCGCTTTGCCCCTGCAAACCTGCTGCAAAATATGTTATAGTTAAGATGGAACAATAATTTTTCAAGGCAAGGAGCAGCGTATGGAACATTTTGTGCAGTTTGAGGATGTTTCCAAATATTATCAGACCGGCAGTGTCCGCATTGCGGCGGCCGATCACCTGAATTTTTATGTAGATAAGGGCGAGTTTTGCATCATTGTGGGTCCCTCTGGTGCAGGCAAGACCACCCTGCTGAACATTCTGGGCGGCATGGACACCTGCGACGAGGGCCATGTCTGGCTGGACGGACAGGATGTGAGCCATTTTTCCGAAAAAGAGCTCACCACCTATCGCCGGTATGATGTTGGCTTCGTGTTCCAGTTCTACAATCTGGTGCAGAACTTGACTGCACTGGAAAATGTGGAGCTGGCCAGCGAGATCTGCCGTAATCCGCTGGACCCCGCCGCCACGCTGGAAAGCGTGGGTCTGGGCGAGCGGCTCAACAACTTCCCTGCCCAGCTTTCGGGCGGCGAGCAGCAGCGCGTTTCCATTGCCCGGGCGCTGGCCAAGAACCCCAAGCTCCTGCTCTGCGATGAGCCCACCGGTGCGCTGGACTACAAGACCGGCAAGCAGGTGCTGGCCCTGCTCCAGCGCACCTGCCGCGAAACAGGGCGCACCGTCATCGTCATTACCCACAACACGGCCCTGACGGCCATGGCGGACCGGATCATCCAGGTCAAGAGCGGACAGATCCTGTCCAACAAGGTCAACGAACACCCGGTGCCGGTGGAACAGATCGAGTGGTGACCGCTATGCAGAAAAGCTATCGTAAAAATATCCGGCGTGACTTCCGGAGCAATCTGAACCGGTTCCTTTCCCTGTTCGGCATCGTGGCGCTGGGCGTGATGATGCTGACAGGTCTGGTCAGCTTTGCCCCCAGTATGCGCACCGCCGGGCAGAAGTACTATGTCCAGCAAAATGTGTTCGACCTGCGGGTGCTCTCCACGCTGGGCCTTTCGGAATCAGATCTCTCCGCCATTGCCGCCACGGAGGGCGTAAGCGCCGTGATGCCCGTGAAGTATCTGGACACTGAGGGCCGCTGGTCAAGCTCTACCGACGGAGCCGTGCTGCGGGTGCAGCAGCTTCCCGCCGACCCGGCTGCGGATACCGAGGCCAATATGAACCGCCTGACCCTGCTGGAGGGTCGGATGCCCGAAACCGCCAACGAGTGTGTGGTACAGGTGCTGGGCCATGCCGACCCTGTCCCGCTGGGCACCGTGGTCACCCTGCCCGAGGACACCGAGGACATCCGCCGCACCGAATATACCGTGGTGGGCCAGGTGCAGGACCCTCAATATTTTTCTGCCAATCAGGAGACCAGCACCGTCGGCGACGGCATCCTGGATGCTCTTGTGTTCGTGCAGGACGGTGAATTGACCGCAGATTATTATACCGTCTGTTATCTCAAAGTAACAGATGCCGCACAGTATGACAATTACAGCGATGAATACCAGACCGCTGTGGATACTGTGGCTGACCGGCTGGATGCCATCAGCAAGGAGCACTGTGTGGCCCGCCGGGCCCAGCTTATCGAGGATGCCACCACCCAGCTGGACGATGCCAAACAGACCTACAGCGAGCAGAAGGCAGAGGCCGAGCGCCAGTTTGCACAAGCCGAGCAGAAGCTGACCGACGCGCAGCGGGAGCTGGATGCCGCCAAGGCCCAGCTGGACGCAGGCGAAGCCGAGCTTGCCGCCCAGAAGGCGGCCCTGCCCGATACCATGCAGAGCGGTGCCGCTACGCTGGTGAGCAGCGAAGAGCAGGTGCTGGAATTTGAGGATCAGCTTCAGCAGATCCAGCTTCTGGTCAACCTGAAGCAGGTGGCAGACCCGCTGCTGGGCTATGCAGAGACCGCCCTGAACAATGCCCAAAAGGCGCTGGACGAGGCTGAACCCGAGGACGAGGAATACACCGAGCTGCGGGACGCGCTTGCCAAGGCACAAGCCGCCTACGATAACATCAAGGGCCAGCTGGACGGTTACCAGGCCCAGCTGGATGCCGGCAAGCAGCAGATGTACGCCAAAAGGCTCATCTCCTCGCCCAACCTCTCCAACACGGACCTTGTCACCGAGGCCAAAGCCGCCCTGCGCAAAATGAAGGTACAGCTGCTGCAGGGCCAGCTCCAGCTGAGCACCGGTACTGCCACAGCCTACACCCAGTTTGAGGCCGCCCGCGCCCAGCTGGACGAGGGCTGGGCACAGTACCGGTCCGGGCAGGAGCAGCTGGACGCTTCCCGCACCGAGTACGAGACCCAGAAGGCCGATGCGGAGCAGAAGCTCGCCGAAGGCCAGCAGCAGATCAACGATGCGGAAGAGAAGATCGCGGACATCCAGAACGGCGAGTGGTATGTGCTGGACCGCGGCAGCACCCTGAGCATTGTCACGCTGGAACAGTACGCGGACCGGATGGCTGCCATTGCCCGGGTGTTCCCGGTGTTCTTCTTCCTGGTGGCGGCGCTGGTGGCTTCCACCACCATGACCCGCATGGTGGACGAGAACCGCCTGCAGATGGGCACCCTCAAGGCGTTGGGATACTCCAACGTCAGTATCGCAGGCAAGTACTTACTGTACGGCATTGCCGCCAGCGTTCTGGGCAGCATCGTGGGCATTGCCGTAGGCTTTGTGGTGTTCCCCACCATCTTCTGGTACGCCTACCGCACCATGATGTTCTCCATTCCCACCTTTACGCTGCACTTCTACCCGGGCCTGGCATTGGGCAGCATGGCCCTCAGCGCGGCGGTCATCGGCCTTGCAACCCTGCAGGCCTGCCGCGCCAGCCTCAAGGAAAAATCCGCCGCCCTGCTGCTGCCCCGTGCGCCTGCAGCGGGCAAGCGCATTCTCCTTGAATATCTCACCCCGCTGTGGAAGCGGATGAGCTTCTCCCAGAAAACCACCGCCCGCAACCTGTTCCGCTATAAAAAGCGCTTCTTTATGACCGTTCTGGGCGTGGCGGGCTGCACAGCTCTGCTCCTCATCGGCTTCGGCATCCAGGATTCCCTGCTGCCCATGCTGACCAAGCAGACCACCGAGCTGACCCACGCCGACCTGACCATCTCCCTGAGCGACGAAAAGGCGCTGACCATGGAGAACGGTCTGGCCGATCTGCTGGATTCCAGCAGCGGGATCACAAGCTGGGGCCGCTATTACACCAAGAGCGTCACCATCTACAACGCCGAGGGCGAAAAGGAGACCGTCAGCCTGGTTGCCGCCGCAGACGAAAGCCAGATGACCGAATACTTCACCTTCCGCACCCGGCAGGGCCACAAGGCCATTGCCTTTGACGATTCCAGCGTCATCCTGACCGAAAAGACCGCCGAAAAGCTGGGGCTTTCGGTGGGCGACAGCTTTGAGGTGGAGACTGCTGACGGCGGGCGCAGGTCCCTGACCCTGACCGGCATCACCGAAAACTATGTCTTTACCCGGCTGTACCTCTCGCAGGCGCAGCTCAAAACGCTGAACGGCGGTGCTCTGCCCGCCTGGAACGCCGTTTACGGTCAGACCGACTGCCCCACCGATGCAGCCCGCGCCTCCCTCTCCTCCGCCATTCTGGCCTGCAACTATGTCAGCTCCGTCTCCTTCATCGAGGACACCACCCAGATGTTCGATGGCCTGATCGGCTGCCTGAACTATGTGGTCATGTTGGTCATCGTCTGCGCTGCCGCATTGGCCGCCGTGGTGCTCTACAACCTCATCAGCGTCAACCTGGGCGAGCGCAAAAAGGAGCTTGCCACCATCAAGGTGCTGGGCTTCTATGACAAGGAGGTCTACCGCTACATCTTCCGGGAGATCGACCTGCTCTCTCTCATCGGCTCCCTGGTGGGTCTGGTGGTGGGTATTCCCCTGCACCAGTTCATCATCCGCACCGTGGAAATGGACCAGATGATGTTCATCCGTTCCATCGCCCCCCGCAGCTTTGTGTTCAGCGTGGCGCTCACCATGCTCTTCAACTTTGTCGTCTGCCTGCTCATGCGCCGCCATGTCCGCCAGATCAGCATGGTGGAAAGCATGAAAGCGCCGGAATAATTCCCTTACAGACAGAACAACGCCCGCCGGGTGTGGTACTTCTCGTACCGCCCGGCGGGCGTATTGTTTTTGCATTCTATCCAGCTGCAGTCTCAGCCGCCCAGATAAGCGTTGCGGACGCGCTCATTGGTCAGCAGCTCTGCACCGGTGCCATCCATGACCACGTGGCCTGTCTCAAGGACATAGGCGCGGTCGGCCACGGAAAGAGCCATCTGTGCGTTCTGCTCCACCAGCAGGATGGTCATGCCTGCCTTGTGGATATCGCGGATGATATCAAAGATCTCCTGCACCAGCAGCGGGGAAAGGCCCATGGAAGGCTCATCCAGCATCAGCATGGAGGCGTTGCTCATCAGGGCACGTCCCATGGCCAGCATCTGCTGCTCGCCGCCGGACATGGTGCCCGCCAGCTGC
>ERZ836877.2408-NODE-2408-length-24269-cov-3.221773_pt1 | contig 24269 bp, 24 predicted proteins | sample MGYA00519469_ERZ836877 | MGnify/ENA primary metagenome ERZ836877 (study PRJEB31850, sample SAMEA3708809) | human gut metagenome | biome: human gut; feature: human-associated habitat; material: faeces | place: China | collected 2014 ... | reverse complement strand
ACTTCCCGCGTGAAGGAAACGGCTGGAGCTTTGCGCATGCGCGCAGGCTTTGGAGTCTTGCGGAGAACGGCTATCTGCGCTATGAGCTGCTGGGCAATTTTGACAAGGCGATGATTGCCCTGATTAAGAAATACGACGTGCTGGAGGGCGGCATGCCGCGCTGCCTGCGCCAGCACGAGGACGACCAGATTCTCGCCTTTGAGAAAAAAGGCTGCGTCTTCGTGTTCAACTTCCATCCGACGCGCTCACAGACGGGGCTGTTCGTGCCCGTGCCGGAGAACGGCGACTATCAGGTCGTGCTTTCCACGGACGACAAGGTATTCGGCGGTTATCAGAACATCGACAAGACCGTGATTTACCACACCTGGGCGCACGATCCGCAGATGGGCGACGGCTTTGTGATCTACCTGCCCGCGCGCACGGCGGTTGTGCTGCGCAAGGTCGAGAAGAAGAAGGATTGACAAATACTGCCCGTCGTGGCAAACTAAGCATAACGCGCAGCCTCCTCGGCCTCGTCGGGGAGGCTGCGTTTATCGAAGCGACGGAATCGGGGGGAGAGCAGATGGGCGAACAGAGGCGTTATCGCAGACCGCGGCAGCATAAGCGCAGACCGCCGCAGCCCGTCTTCCCTTCCGAAAACGAAATCAGGGAACAGCCGTCCCCCATTCCCGATTTACAGGCGACGGCCAAGCCGTCTGGCCGACAGCCCAAGCGAAAGATAAAGCCGCGCGGTCGTGCGCTGAATTTGGCGAAAAAATACGCCCGGCGCGGTTTGAAGCAGGCCGAACACGGCCTGTTTCAGGCTCGGCTGGCCTTAACGCGCGCCAGAAGGCGGGCTGACAGACGAAAACGGGAAAAGCAGGCGGAGCGGGAAGAACAGCTTGGCGGATTTTCCGTCGGCGGGCGCAGAAAGCAGCGTGCTTTCCGTGTGACGGCGCGACAGGCTGCGATGACGGTATTTGCCTGCGTGGCGCTGTGGAGCGCGTATCAGCTGGCGGGTTTCGGGGGGCGCTATGTGCAGACGCGCCGGTTGGAAGCCCGGCTTTCCGCCCTGCACAGCGCGGAGGTGCAGGCCGAAGATGCGCAGACGGCTGAACCGGCACAGACGCCCGAACCGACGCCGGTCGAGACGGAGAACCCGACGCAGGCTCCGGCGGCGGAGCCGACCGCCGCGCCCGCGAAGGACGCGGTCAAATCCACCGTGTATCACGCGATGGGCGGCAAGCCGCTGGCGCAGATGGAGACGCTGCACGCGCAGAACCACGACCTTGTGGCGTGGATATCGATTGACAATGTGCTCGACCTGCCGGTGGTCTATCGAAACAACAGCTACTATCTGACGCACGATTTCAACAAAAACAAATCTACGGCGGGCACGATTTTTCTCGATGAAAACCATCCGATGACCGAACGGACGCAAAACCTGCTGCTGCATGGCCACAACATGAAGGATGGCACGATGTTCGGCAGGCTGGCGCAGTATGAAAAGAACCTGGAATACCTCAAAGCGCATGCGTTCATCGATTTCAGCACGCTTTGGCATCAGGAGCGATACGTTGTCTTCGCGGTGCTGGACGTTTCGCTGGATGTTGGGGATGATCGCTTTGTGGAATATTTTGCCCATCCCACGTTTAAAAGCGACGAGGAATTTGAGCGGTATATCCGCCGGGTGGAGTTGGCGTCGCTGTACGCCATTCCGATGGACGTCAAGCCGACGGACGCGCTGCTGACCCTGTCCACCTGTCTGGATGAAGACAGGCTGGTCATTCTCGCCCGCAGACAGCGCGAGGGCGAAAATACGGCGAGCCTGCGGGAAATCGTCAACATGGCCGTCAGACAGTAAAATGAACGCCTTTCGTCAGCAAAGACGGCTGAAGGCGTTGTGCGGCCCATTCATCAGCAAGCCAAAAGGAGCGCAGAAAATGGAAAACGGAATCCGATTCGATCTTGAATACGAAACCATGCCGTGGCACCGCGTGGACGCGGTGGTGTTCGACATCGGCAACATTTTGATTCGATATGCGCCGAACGATTTTCTGGAGCAGCTTTTCCCCGGCGACGAGCAGAAGCAGCGGGATATGATGGCACGCGTCTATCGGGGCCCATTCTGGGAAAATTTTGACCGCGGCACGATGGAATATGCCGACGCGGCGCAGAAGCTTGTGGAGCGTTTCGGCGGCGAATACGAGGATTACATGCGCGCGCTTACCGGATGGATCGAGCTGAAAACGCCGATCGACGAAGGATTCCGCGCCGCGCGGCGCTGCCGCCGGGCGGGCAAGCGGCTCTATCTGCTGAGCAATTATCCGCGCGAGGGCTATCGGCGCATGCGCGAGAAATTTGCGGATGAATTTGGCGACCTGTTCGACGGCGGCGTGATTTCCTCCGCATGTCATTTTGTCAAGCCGGAGAAGGAAATCTATGAAAAGCTGATTGCCGACTGCGCGCTTACGCCTGAGCGCACGCTGTTCATTGACGATACCCTGCCCAACGTGGAGGGCGCGATGAAATTGGGCATCAACGGCTTTCATATGCACGAAAAAGGCATGATGGATCGTTTCTTTTTATGAGTAATTTCTCAGACGGAGGAAGAAACATGAACAATCGATACCTCGCCGCTTTGGGCGCGGCCCTGCTGCTGGCGCTGCCGCTTTCGGCGCAGGCCGAGGCGACGGCGGCCGAAGCCGCATGGACGCCGCCGGTCGTGACGGCGGAGGAAATGGACGCGGCGCACCTCGGCGAGCGCATTCTGATGCGCGGGCTGGAGGGCGACGACGTGCGGCTGATGCAGCAGCGGCTTTACGATTTGGGCTATCTGGACGGGAACGTGGACGGCAAATTCGGTCTGCAAACGCAGAAGGCCGTGCGCGCGTTTCAGCGGGCGCATAAGCTGGAAAAGATCGACGGCAAGGTCGGCCCGCAGACCCTCGCGGCGCTTTTTGGCGACGATGTGATCGCCCTGCCTACGCCGACGCCCAGCCCCACGCCCAGCCCGACGCCTACGTCGGTTCCGACGGCGACGCCCGTGCCCACGCCTGCGCCAACAGCCACGCCCGATATGGAGCATGCGCCGTTCGCGATGCGCGAGATGGATTTCAGCATCAACGGGCAGAATATCCGTTTGGCCGTCGGCCAGACCGAGACGGGCGAGACGCTGTATCCGCTCGTCGGGGTGATGGAGCGCCTTGATTATGACTGCGCATACGACGGAAACGGCGGATGGCAGCTGGTGCAGCAGGAAACGGGCGCGCAGATGGCCGTGATGACGGATGGAAGCGACGGCCTGTGCGAAAATGCGCTGGCGATTGTGGACGGCGTGATTCTGCTTTCCGACGACAGCCAGCGCGTGTATGCCTACGCGGGCGAAGCCTATTTAAACGACATGATGATGGATAAGCTCGGCGTGAGCGTGATGCTGCTGGGCGAGACGGCACTGGTCGAAACCCGTTAAGCCGCGATCCAAAACTTTCAAACCTTTATCAAGCCGCTTTTCCCCGGCCGGGGAAGAGCGGTTTTTTGAAAGGTTCAGAAGAAAAACCACATGCACGTTGACAAAATGTTGCAAAATGTGATACACTGATACCCGAATTCAGCGCGGTCAGCCGCGCACCGGAGGAGAACGTATGGAAGAACCGGAGAAGATCGTCTCGCAGACAGAGCTTGACGATAAAGCACAAAAACTGGTGGAAGAAAAGGATGCCGACAGCCGTCTGCGCGTGTATGTCGGCCCGATGGAAAAGGCGCTCATGGCCGTGCTGCTGATTTGGGCCGTGTTTCAGGTTTGGGCGAACATGTTCGGCACGCTCGGCGCGGTCAAGCTGCGCACGGCGCATATCATGTTCCTGCTGCCGCTGGCGTTTACCCTGTATCCGACGTTTAAAAAGGAGCGCCGCCGCCGCAGATTGATGCCGGTCTGGGATATCGCGCTGATTGCCGCGGCGATTCTCAGCTACGGCTATCTGTTCATGCGATACGACGCGATTGCCAGAACGGGGCGGCTGAACAGCACGGATGTGTGGGTCGGCGTGGTCTGCCTGGTCGTCGCGTTTGAAGCGGCGCGGCGCGCAAGCGGCAACCTCGCCATCATCGCGCTGATTTTCCTGTCGTATTTTGCCGTGTGGGGCAGGTACATTCCCGGCACGTTCGGCACGAGCGCCTTTACGCTCAAGCGCGTGATTAAGGCGCTGGTATGGGATACCAACGGCGTGCTCGGCACGGGCGCAGGCGTTTCGGCCACGTATATTTTCGTGTTTGTGCTCTTCGGCGCGTTCCTCAAATACAGCGGATTTTCCCAGTTCATCAACGACATTGCGCTGACGCTGGTGGGCCAGACCCCCGGCGGCCCGGCCAAGGTGGCGGTTATCGCCTCCGCGCTGATGGGCATGATCAACGGTTCGGCCATTGCCAACGTGGCCACGACTGGCACGATCACCATTCCGCTGATGAAAAAGACGGGCTATAAAAAGGATTTTGCCGCGGCGGTTGAGGCCGTCGCGTCAACGGGCGGCCAGTTCACCCCGCCGATCATGGGCGCGGTCGGTTTCGTCATGGCGGAGTTCATGTGCGTCAGCTACACCAAGGTGATGCTGGCGGCGGCCATTCCGGCGTTTCTGTATTATCTCTCTCTGCTTTACTCGGTGCATCTGGAAGCCAAACGCCTCGGCCTGTCCGGCCTATCCAAAGAAAATATTCCCCAGGCGGGCAAGGTGCTCCGGGAGCGCGGCCATCTGCTTATTCCGCTGGTTGTGCTGCTGGCGCTGATGTTTACCGGTTATACGCCGCTGTTTGCCGCGATTATCGCGATTTTCGTGACCATTCCCGTGTCGTGGGTCCGGAAGGAAACGCGCATGGATCTGGAAACCATCGTGCGGGCGACCGTGGAGGGCAGCCGCAGCGCCATCGGCGTGGGCATCAGCTGCATCATCATCGGCGTAATCATCGGCTCGGTCAACATGACCAGCCTTGGCCTGAACTTCGGCAACCTGATTCTGCACGTGGTCGGCGACGGCCATCTGTTCCTCGGCGGCCTGATGGTGATGATCATGTCCATCATCCTCGGCATGGGCGTGCCGGGCGTGGCGGCGTATGTCATCGTGTACGTCGTGGCCGTGCCCGTGCTGCGCGGTGTGGGCGCGACGGAGATGGCGGCGAACATGTTCTGTCTGATTTATGCCTGCCTGTCCAACATCACCCCGCCCGTCGCGATGAGCAGCTATGTCGCCGCGGGCATCGCGGACAGCAACATGACCAAAACCTCGCTGATCGCGATGAAGCTGGGCATTGCGGGTTTCATCCTGCCGTTCTTCTTCCTCAATAATCCGGTGCTGCTCTATGGCAGCACGGAGGGCGTAGCCGTGTCTGAAACGATCCGCACGTTCGCGACGGCGACGATTGGCGTGCTCGCGATTGCGGAAGGCCTTTCCGGCCTGCCGATGCAGAAATACAGCACCGGCGCGACGGCGCTTCGGCTCGTCACCCGCGGGATGCTGATTGCGGGCGGCCTGCTCTTTGTCAATCCGACGTTTGCAACCGATATCGCGGCGCTTGTGCTTATCGCGGCGGAAGTCGTTCTTGACCGCGTCGTGCTCTCGAAAATGAAACCTGTCGCCGCCTGACGAATTGCCTGTTTAAACCGCCGCAAAGCGAAACGGAAGGCGCAGGAAACTCAGTTCCCTGCCGGGGTTTGGGGCAAAGCCCCGATCGCTTCTCGCGTTGGAACGGGCTGAAACCGTTCAAATCGATTCCTATGCTGAACGGAGAAATCAGCATCAGAATAAACAAAAGGAATGAAGGAGAATCCGACTATGAAAAAAATGCTTGCCGCCGCGCTCTGCACGGCAACCGTTATGGGCGCGTCGAGCGCGCTTGCCGCAGACATCAACTTTGTCACCGCAGGTACGTCTTCCACGTTCTACCCGATTAGTGCGACCGTCTGTCAGCTGTGGAACGACAACATCGAGGGCATGCGCGCGACCGCCACGCCTTCCGGCGGCGGTATCGATAACCTGAATCAGGCGCTGGACGGCGAGGCGCAGATCGGCATCGCCAACGTGAACCTCGTCTATCAGGCGCAGCAGGGCACGGACAGCTTTGAGGGCTATCCGAACGAGAACCTGCGCATTTTCGCGGGTCTCTACTATAACCCGAATCAGGTCGTCGTGACTAAGGACAGCGGCATCGAGTCGCTGGAGGATCTGGTCGGCAAACACATCTCCGTCGGCGCGGCGGGCTCTACGACCGTCGATGAGGCGACTGTGCATCTCTCCCTGCTGGGCAAGACGCTCGACGACCTCAAGGCCGAATACATGGGCACGAGCGAATCTGCCGACGCGATCAGCAATAAGCAGCTTGATGGCGTTTGGGTCATGGCCGGCACGCCGAACGCGGCCGTCACCCAGATCATGACCACCACCGACGCGAAGATTTTGCCGATTCCGGCGGAGACCGTCGAGGCGCTCAAGGTCAACTATCCGTGGTACGCGAGCTACACCATCCCGGCAGGCACCTACGCGGGTCAGGACGAAGATGTGCCGACCTCCGCGGTGAAGCTCACCCTGTTCATCACCGCCGATGTGGATGAAGAAACCGTCTACCAGATGACCAAGACCTTCTGGGAGAACTGGGATTACCTCACCGAGACGCATGCGGCGCTGAAAAAGGCCAGCCTTGAAGCGGCCTGCACCGATCTGGCGGGCGTGCCGATTCACGAAGGCGCGGCGCGGTACTATCGCGAAGTTGGCGTGTTGGAGTAATAATTCATGAAGACGAAAAAAATCGGCCTTGTCGGCATTTATTTTCCGGGCGCATACGACGCGTTGCATGAGAACGTGCCGGAAGGATTTGAACTGGTGGACGCGCTCTCTCCGGAGGCTTACGGCAATCTGGCGGACTGCGAATACCTGATTTCCCGACTGGATATCGATCCGGATATCATCAACCACACCCCGAACGTCAAATTCTGGCAGCGCTGGGGCGCGGGGTTTGACCATGTGGATCTCAAGGCATGGGGCGAACGCGGCATCCCAATTGCGACCTGTCCGGGCGTCAATTCCGGCATTGTGGCGGAGCTGGCCATCATGCTGATGCTGGCGGGCTATCGCAACCTGCTGCAAATCAACCGCCAGCTGCGCGCGGGGCATTGGCCGCGAACCGAGTATTTTGGCCGTTCGTTTATGATAAAAGGGAAGACGGTCGGCGTGCTGGGTCTGGGCCACATCGGCAAAAAGGTTGCGGCGCTGGCATCGGCTTTCGGCGCGAACGTCATCTACTACGACATCGTGCGCCAGCCTGAGCAGGAAGAACAGTTTGGCTATCGCTTCGTCGATTTCGACACGCTGCTCAAGGAGAGCGATATCTTCACGATTCACTGTCCGCTCAACGAGGAAACGCGCGGCATGATCGGCGCGGCGCAGTTTGCGAAGATGAAGCCGACGGCGATGCTCATCAACACCGCGCGCGGCCCGATTGTGGACGAGGCGGCGCTGGTTGATGCGCTGACCACGGGAAAAATCGCGACGGCGGGGCTGGATACTTACGAGCATGAGCCGCTGCCCAAGGATCATCCCCTGCTGACGCTGGATAACGTGGTGGCCAGCGCGCACGCGGGCGGCAACACCAAGGATAACGACATCAACATGGTGAATTACGTCTATCACAATATCGTGGCGTTTGATCGGGGCGAACCGCTTAATACGCCGGGCGATATCGTAAACGGAGAGTATTTGAAAAAATAAAGCGGAAAAGAAGCGCGCTTTTGAAAAAAAGAAAGCTTTTCCCAAGCGCTTTTCTTTAACAATTCTTTACAAAAATACAACGTGTTGTTTTTGTCTGACGGCTTGACAACAAACAATTGAAGGCATATAATGATTTTCGTTCGGTGTTTATCTTCAGAACAAGAATACGACATGGAGAGGACTACTTGAAATGAAGAAATGTTTTTCGTTCCTGCTCGCGCTGACGCTCATGCTGGCTGTCTGCGCAGCCGCTTCTGCTGAGACGATTACGCTCAAGATCGCTCACAACTACGACTTTGTCACGATCCCGAACTCTGTCATCGCCGCCGCAGATCGTCTCAACGAGCGTTATGCCGCCGAGGGCAAGGACATCAAGATTGAGTTCGAGACGGACTATCAGCGCATCGACTGGGGCGAGTATTCCCAGAACCTGATTTTCGCTTACAAGAACGGCGATTGCCCGGATATCTTCTCCGTCAGCGACGTGCCGACCATGGCGGCCGTCGGCATGCTGCTCGACCTGAGCGACCTGAATCAGGATGCTTTTGTTGACGGCGCGTTCAATTCGTTCACCGTGAATGGTGTGCCGTATGCCATGCCGTTTGACCTGCCGGTTCGCGTTATCTACTACAACAAGCAGGTGCTGGTGAACTATGGCTGGACCATGGAAGAAGCCGAGGCTCTTCCGGCGAAGGTTGCCGCCGGCGAGTTCACTTGGGAAGACTTCGTGCAGCTCTGCGCGGATGTGAAGAATGCCGGCGTCTGCACCTGGGGTCTGGCTCATCGTCCGGGTTCGGGCAACGACTTCCTGGACGTCATGCAGACGCTCGGCGGCCGCTACTACGATGAGAACGGCAAGCTGGTCTTTGACGAGGAAGGCGTGAAGCGTTTCTTCCAGTTCATCTATGACGCCGCTAACACCCTGGAAATCACCCCGCACGACCTGAGCCAGCAGGGCTGGCCGGCCATCAACAAGATGGCGGGCGACGGCACTTGCTTCGCTTACTATGGACCGATCTATTCTTCCACCTACGTCGCTTCCGCGGTTGAGAAGGATCCGCAGACCTTTGCGGACGACGTTGCCTTCATGATGTTCCCTGTTTCCCAGTACAATGACAAGCCGTTTGTCATCGCTGGGCCGCAGGGCATGGGCATCTGCTCCTCCACCAAGTATCCGGAAATCTGCAAGGATCTGTTTGCTGAGCTGGCCAACAACTCCTATGATCTGCTGGCTGACCATGCCAACACGATTTTCACGCTGTCTTCCGTGAAGGCTGCGAACGAGCTGGAAACCATCACCACCAATCCGATCGTGGCGGATACCACCTATATGGCGGATTACGCAATTACTGTGCCGTCCGTTGATGGTCTCAACACCTACGCCAACCTGCTCCACAACAACATTGTGCAGCTTGAACTGGGTCAGATCACGCCGGAAGAAGCGACGGCCGACATGAAGGTTCAGCTCGAGTTGAATCTGGATGACATCATCTTCGAGTAATTCATCCGCAGCCAATTCGATTATCATTTTCAGCAATGCCGCTGCAGGAATCCGTTCCCGCGGCGGCTTTGTCTTTATCTGCCTGCAAAGCAAGAAGGATGTGATTCGATGAAAAAAAAGAATAACCTTCAGGCGTATGCGTTTCTCACCCCGTTTTTGATTCTGGTAACGCTGCTCTATATTCTTCCGGCAGTGCTGACTGTGGTGATGGCGTTCACGGGGCTGGATAAAACCTTCGTCTGGAAGTTTGTCGGCATGAAAAACTTCCGCCGTGTCTTTATGGACCCGAATACGCCGATCATCGTGCGGAACACGCTGATTTATGTCGGCGTGTGTATTTCCGCGACACTGGTGATCGACCTGTTCTTCGCAATTATGACGACGTACTTCATCAAGTCCGAGCGTTCGGCAAGCATCTTCAAAGGTATTTTGATGATTCCGATGATTACGCCGTCGGTTGTCTATTCCGTGCTGTGGGTCTGGCTGCTCAGCTCCACGGCGGATGGCTTCTTCAATAAGATTGTGATGGGCGTTTCCGGCATGGCTTCGCCAATCAACTGGATTGCGCAATACCCGATGCAAGTGGTCATCTTTGCCAAGCTGATGACCAGCATTGCCTATGGCACAATCATTTTTTCCAGCGCGATTAAAGCCATTCCAGAGAATCAGTTTAAGGCTGCGCGTGTGGACGGCGCAAAGGAATGGGAAATCGTCAAGGCGATTATTCTGCCGAATCTGCGCTTCCATATCATGTTTATCGCGTTGTGGGATACGCTCGGTCTGTTGACTGACTATGTCAACATTATGCTCATTACGGATGGCGGCCCCGGTAAGGCGAGCGAGGTATGGGCGCTCTCCGCGTATCATAAGGCATTTATCGACGGCAAGTATGGCTACGGCGCGGCGATTTCGCTCATTTTGATTCTGGTCGTACTCGTACTGATGATTGCCATCAGCATTGTCAACGCCCGTATGGAAAGGAGGAATCTGGATGTTCAGTCCTAAGCGTGATGAAACCCGCCCCGGCTATGAGATGCGCAAGGAGCATATTGCCATCGGCGTGATGATTCTGCTTTGTCTGCCGATTTTGGCCATCTATGTAACCTTCTTTGCGCAGGCGTTTGTGGCGGACGGCAAGCTCTCGCTTTCCAACTTCCGCTTCCTGTATACAACTATCGTCATGGGACAGTACACCGTTCCGACGATGGGTCCGGCATTTCGCAATACGGTGGTTTTCACCCTCTGCGTAACAGCTTGCGAAGTGGTCATCAGCCTGATGGCGGGTTACGCGCTCTCGCGCATGCGCTTTACGGGCAGAAACTTTTTGCAGAAGCTGCTCCTGATTCTGCGCCTGTTCCCCGGTGTTCTGCTGCTCATCAGTATTTTGTATGTATTGATGTATACCAAGCTGCTCAACACGCTGCTGGGTGTCGTGCTGGTCGCCATCGCGCTGCGACTGCCCGGCTCAACCTTCATCATCCGCAACTTTTTCAACGATATCCCCAAGGATATTGAGAATTCCGCGCTGGTGGACGGCTGCAACCGCCTGACCGCGTTTTTCCAGGTCATCATTCACATGGTCAAGCCGGGCATTGCGTCCATCAGCGTGTTCGCCTTCATGAGCGCGTGGTCGAACTACCTGCTCTTTAATACCCTGATTCTGACAGGCAAGGTGCCGATCATGGCGACGTACCTGCGCAGCCTGAGCATGAATGACCAGATGATTGCCGATTACGGCGTGTTCTCTGCCATGGCACTGGTTTACATGCTTCCGGTTTTTGTTTTCTTCATCATTTCTCAAAAATCGCTGATGAAAGGCGGTTTCTCTGGAGGTAAGGGCATATGATTCGCATTGAAAATCTCCGCAAGGAATACGACGCGAAGACCGTTGCGCTGGACGGCATCGATCTCGTCTTTGAGGATTCCACCTTCGTCGCGCTGCTCGGCCCTTCCGGCTGCGGCAAGACGACGACGCTCAACTGCATTGCCGGCCTGCTGGAGCCGACTTCCGGCAAAATCTTTTTCGGCGATAAGGATGTGACGCAGCTCCAGCCGAAAGACCGCAACATCGGCATGGTGTTCCAGTCCTACGCGCTGTATCCGCATCTGAAGGTCATCGACAACATCGCCTTCCCGCTCAAGCAGAAGGGCATGAAGAAGGCCGAGCGTTATGAAAAGGCGCGCAAGATTGCCGAGATGCTGCAAATCGAGTATCTGCTCGACCGCAAGCCGACCCAGCTTTCCGGCGGCCAGCAGCAGCGCGTTTCCATGGCGCGCGCGCTGGTCAAGGAGCCGGACGTGCTGTTGCTCGACGAACCGATGAGCAACCTCGACGCGCGCCTCAAGATCGAAATCCGCGACGAAATCCGCCGTGTGCAGCAGGAGACGGGCATCACCTCCATCATCGTCACGCACGATCAGGAAGAGGCAATGGCCATCGCCGACAAGATCGCGATTCTGGATAACGGCCGTATTCAGCAGTATGATACGCCGGAACATCTGTATCACTATCCGGCAAACCTGTTCGTTGCCAAGTTCATGGGCAACCCGCCGATGAATTTCATCGACGCGGCGCTCTCTGCGGACGGCACGCGTGTGGAAGGCGCGGGCTTCAGCCTGCCGCTTGAGCAGCATATGGCGCAGGGCGGCAAGAAATTCGCAGGTCATACGGTCAAGGTCGGCGTGCGCAGCCACCTGATGGCGGTGCATACTGAAAAGGTGCCGCAGTCGATGGAGATGCGTTTGCAGATTGCGGAGAACCTCGGCAAGGAGATTCTCATTTCCGGCATGGTCGGGGACAGCTTCGTGCGCGTGACCGTACCGGAGAACCATGATACCTTTGAGCAGTACAAGGCTATCTCGCGCAGCGAAAAGCCGTTTGTCTACCTGACGATGACCGGCGTTTACAACATCTTTGACACGGAAAGCGGCGTCAACATCGCCTTGGAGAAATAAGCATGAATATCTTTGAAGCCATTCATGGTGGAGAAAACCACCGTTTGTGGATTGGCGGTCATCGCGGGCACACGTCCGCTGCACGCGAAAACACAACGGCTAACTTTGCCGAAGTGCTGGGTATGGGCGTGGATTACATCGAGATCGACGTGCAGCTCACGCGCGACCGGCAGGCCGTGATCTTCCACGATATGGCGCTGGAAGAGCGCACGCCGCTGCATGGGCATATCCGCGATTACACGGTCGCCGAGTTGAAAGCGGCGTTTGAGATCGACACGCTGGAAGAGGCGCTGGCCTGGTGTAAAGCGCACGGCATGGCGGTGCTGCTGGAGGTCAAGAGCTGCGAGCTGCTGATGCACGAGGATATGCCGACGCTGGCGCAGCGCATTGTCGAGGCGCTGCAAAAGGCGGATTTCTTCGATCAGTGCGTCGTCTTCGGCGTGAACCACTGGATTCTGCGCGAAGTCTGCCGGTTGGACAGCCGCTGCAAGATCGCGCTGATTGTGCCGCATGTGCCGGATGATCCCGTCGCGCTGATGCGGCACATGGGCGCGATCATCTACCTGTGCTTCATCGATAACCTTAGCCGCCCGCTGATCGATCAGCTGCACGCGGCGGGCTATCTGGTGGATGGCAGCGTGATCAACAGCAAAGAGCGGATGAAAACCGCGCTGGAAATCGGCTGCGACATGGTGGAGAGCGATACGCCGGATCAGGCGATTGCGTGGTATCGCGAACTGACGGAGGAGACGGAGCGCCATGCTTGATGTTTTGGATATTCACACCCATACGACAGCCAGCGGCCACGCCTACAACACCATTTACGAGATGGCGCAGTCCGCCAGCCGAAAGGGGCTTGCGCTGCTGGGCATTTCCGACCACGGCCCGGCGATGGAAGGTTCGGCCAGTAAGCATTATTTCCGTTCCAGCCGCTGCATTCCGCGCGAACTGTACGGCGTGAAGATTCTGTTTGGCTGCGAGCTGAACATCATGGATTATGACGGCGGCGTCGATCTGGACGAGGTTTTTGCCGGGGCGCTGGATTACGGCATTGCCAGCCTGCATGACGTATGTATTACGCCCGGCAGCCGCGCGGAAAACACCCGCGCTTATCTCAAGGCGATGGAAAACCCGAAGGTGCATATCATCGGCCATCCGGACGACGGCACGTATGCGGTCGATTTTGACGAGCTGGTCCGCCACGCCAGGGAGCGCGGCGTGATGATCGAGCTGAACGAAGCTTCCGTTCGACCGGGCAGCTATCGCAAAAACGGCCGCGAAAACGCGGCGGTTGTGCTGGACCGCTGCGCGCATTACGGCGTGAAGGTCGTTGTCAGCAGCGACGCACATGTGGAATGCGATATTCTGCGCCACCGGTATGCGCTGGAACTGTTGGAGACGGTGCATTTCCCGGAAGAGCTGGTTGTCAATTGCTCGGTGGATGCGCTGATGGCCGCGCTGGCGGAAAAGAAAGCATAAAATATTTTAACGCCTGTCAAACGACAGGCGTTTTGCTTTTGCCTTTTTGATTGTCCTGCCGAAACACCGTTTCAGATCTACGTAACGCATGCGGTTTTACGACGGAAGCTGATATTCTTCGTTGAAAGAATGAAAAAAGTTTGCTATAATGAAAAAAAACGGATGCGGAGAACGTGACAAATGACAATCTATGACATTGCGAGGGAAGCAGGCGTATCCGCAAGCATGGTTTCGCGCGTCATCAACAACAAGCCGGGGGTTGCGGCTGAAAAAAGGAAGAAAATACAAAAGCTTCTGGAAGAAAATCATTATGTGCCCAATGAAATGGCCAGAAGCCTTGTGACCAGCAGCACCAGAATGGTCGGCATTTTAGTGACGGACATTCGTCATGAAGATCAGCTCGCAGGTGCAAACTATATTACGCGTGAACTTCGCACTTACGGATATACGGGATGGATTTACATATGCGGCGGCACGGATAAGGACAGAGTGGAAGGTCTGCACGATATGGCCAGACACAATGTGCATGCAGCGGTATTGATGGGCTCAAAATTTCAATCGAAAGCCGTTGAACAGGCCATTGTAAAGTATATGCCGGATATTCCGGTCTTTTTGCTGAACGGTTATTTGAACCTGCCCAATGTATACGGTGTTTTGGCAGATATCGAGAACGGTTTTCGCGAATGCACGGAATTGATGTTAAAAAAGGGAAGAGAGCATCCGGTTCTGATTTGCGATGCGCCGATACCGACAACCTGTCAGAAGGAAGCCGGTTATCTTGGAGCAATGAGGGAAGCGCACAAAGAGCCTGTGATTTACCGTCAGGTAGCCGGAAGTTTTCAGGACGGGTATGAGACTGCGACCCGAATTTTGCAGGAGCATCCGGAAACGGATTGCATGATATTTTCTTTGGATATCATGGCGTGCGGCGCACTGCGGAGCTTATGGGAAAAGAGTGTGAGCGTACCCGAACAGATTGCGATTGTGGGCTGCGATAACACAACGGTATCGAAAATTTACATGCCACAGCTCACGACAATCGACACGGTATTGATGGATTGCAGCGTTACGATTGCACATCAGCTGACGGATTGCATTGAAGGACGGGAGACCAACCACAAAACGATACTCTCGACCAATTTTATACGACGGGAAACAACTTGAAAGACGGATACGATGAAAACGTACCGCCTTTTTTCTGTATATCGATGGAAAAATGTTTCATCAAAATAATATCGATTGCAAAATGCCGGAGAGAGCGTCGGGAGAATTGTAAAAATAAATATCAAAAAATAAATTGGAAAATATACGGTCGAAAGAAAAATGAAAAAAGTATTGCTTAAATTTGTGAACCGTGATATAATTCTGGTATTGAAATCGATTGCAAAAGGAAAAGGGAAAACAAAACGAGAAATTGATGGTTCGGCAGCTGTGCGAAAAGACGTCGGACTATTCAACGAAAAGAAGAGTGAGCTCAAAGACACATAAGGAGGTATTGTTATGAAAAAGCTCTTCGCTCTCCTGATGGCTGTTATGATGTGCGTCTGTATGGTTTCCGGCCTTGCCGAAACGGCAGGGGAAGCCTACAAAATCGGCGTTGTCATTCCACTGTCCGGCAACTTTGCGTTCTTTTCCGCGTATTTCAGCCCGATTTTGGATATCTACGTGAAGGATTTGAACGAAGCGGGCGGCATCAACGGCCATCCGGTCGAATTGGTGTATAAAGACAATCAGGGCGACGCCACGATTACGGCTCAGCGCCTTGACGAGCTTCTTGAAGAGAATGTGAGCGCAGTTATCGGCCCGTTCATGGATACCTGCGGTCCTGCGGCGGCGCAGTGGGCGACGGAAAACAAGATTCCGGTGGTCATGTGCTGCGCACTTTCCACGGAAATCGGCATGGCTAACCAATCCGACTACGTGTTTTGCGCGGGTTCGAGCGCGTGGGCTTGGGCGAAGGTCTTTGCAAACGCAGTGAATGCGGCGGGTTATGAGAGCGCGTACTACGTCGGCAATGAAGGCGGCGTGCCGGATGACGTTTACAACTTCTTCTGGGAAGAAATGAAGAAGCTGAATCCGGATGTTGAAAACATCGGTTCCGTTCGCCTGAGCGGCACGGAGAGCGATCTTTCCAGTGTTATCGCTTCCATCATGATGGCCGATCCCGACGTGGTGGTCACCTCGCTGACAGGCGGCGGCGCGATTACCTTCATTTCTCAGGCCGTTCAGTTTGGACTGTATGACGACAGCGATATGTACGGCGTGTATATCGAAGGCGCCGACCACACCGAGTCGCTGGCGGACAGCTATCCCTGCGGTTCGATTTGGGCGATCGACTGGTTCCCTGTCAATTTTGCGGCGACGCAGGATTGGGCTGAGGAAATCTACAACGCCGCGGGCGGCGTGATTCCCAACGGCGCGTCTTTCAACTTCTATATGGCGGCGGCAACGATTTGTGAAGCCCTCAAGACGATGGACTTTGAAGCGCGTTTTGATTCCGACAAGCTGGTGGAAGCGCTTGAACAGATCAAGGTGGCCTCTCCGCTGGACGGCTATGAGTGCTACTACACCGATTATTCTCACCAGATGATCTTCCCGATGTATTTCTCAGGCAGCGCGTTCTCCGAAAAGTGGGGCAACATTGCTCTGCCGGATGAGAGCGATTACACGATGTACGGTGCGGAGGTTTATCCGACGAAGGAAGAATGGCTGAATAAGGCCGCGGAACTCGGCTATGACCTTGGCAAATAATCGATAAGAACAAATGCAAGGCAGTCGGTTCTGAACAGAGAACCGGCTGCCTTATTTCTATTAGGGAGAGGAAAGCAACGATGAACATCATCCTCTACGAAATCCTGATCAGCCTTTCCACGGGCCTGATGTATTTCCTGACGGCGGCGGGCATGTCGATTGTGGTATCGGGCATGAATGTCATCAACTTCGGTCAGGGACAGTTTTACATGCTCGGCACGCTGATTTGTTTCAGCCTGTGGAAACTGACGGGTTCGTTTGCGCTGTCGGTTATTGCGGCGATGCTGATTGTGGGTTTGTGCGGCGGCTTTATCACCGAGCATTTGCTTCGCCCGCTTTACGGCAAAACGATGCTTTATCAGCTGCTGCTGACGATGGGCATTGGCTATGTGATTCAGGACATGTTTGTGATGTTCTGGGGAAGCAATATTGTAACGATGAAGGCCCCATCGTATCTCAACTTCCGCGTCAAAATGCTGGGTATGAAATTTCCCGCATATTACCTGTTTTTGATTGCAGTCAGCTTTGTTATCTGCATCATTATGCTGTTCGTTTTCAAAAAGACGAAAATCGGTATGACGTTTCGGGCGATTATCACGAACCGAGACATGGTTTCCTGCATGGGCGTCAATGTAAAAAAGCTGAACACCATCATGATGATGGTAGGCATCGGCCTGAGTACGTTGGCCGGCGCGCTGAACCTGTGCATCACGGGTACGACAACGACGGCAGAACCGACCGTAACATCCACTGCGATGTGCATTTTGATTATTGGCGGCATTGCGGAAATCAAAGGCGCGTTTGTCGCTTCGCTGCTGGTAGGTTTCGCGACGACGTTCGGCGCAATGTATCTGCCGCAGTATTACAGCCTGCTGCCTTCGATTCTGATGGTGATTGTGCTGCTGATTAAGCCGGAAGGGCTTTGCGGCAAACGCGAACGTAACTGAAGGATGTGATGAGAATGAAACGGTATAAAAAGCCCCTGCTCATCGGCGGAACGATGCTGGCGATTTTTGCCATACTCGGCGCGGTGCTGCCGACGAGCGGCGCAAACATTCTTTCCCGCGTGCTGATTATGATGCTGTTTGGCACGGCGGTCAATGTGATGTTTGGCCATTCGGGACTGATTGCATTCGGCCAGGGCATTTTCTTTGGCGGTGCAGCGTATGCGTATGTGCTTCTGGTTGTTCGTGCGGGTTTGAATCACGGCGCGGCGGTAGTTGTGACGATGCTGGGCGTGCTGGCGGCGAGTTTCCTTATCGGCAAGTTGTGTCTGCGCGTTCAGGCGTTTACCTTCGCGCTGCTGTTTATGGGCCTCAACATTTTGGCGTATAACATCGCGATGAAGGTGCCGGCGCTGGGCAGCGGTTCGGGCGTTACGGGTTCCGTCCGCCCACCGATGGTCAGCGATACGCGCGCGTTTTTTGTGATGACGCTCATCGTTGTCGCGGTATGCTACTTCATCATTTATAAAATTTTGCATTCGTCGCTGGGTAAGGTGGCGAACGGACTTCGCGAAAATGAAGAGCGGCTGGTATTTCTGGGCATCAACGTGAAAAATGTCAAACTGGCCATGATTATGGTTTCCAGCTTCTTCTGCGGCGTGGCAGGCGTGCTGTATGCGATGCTGAATCTGGGCGCATATACGGCCTATCTGAACGTTCTGATTTCCGAAGAAGGCCTGATTATGTGCATCGTCGGCGGCATGTATTGCTTCTGGGGACCGAGCATCGGCGCGGTGCTTATCACCATTATCACGGTTTACATTGCCGGTCTGACCGTGTATTACAAGATGATTCTCGGCATTGTGCTGATTGTGGCGATTATATTCTTTCCCAACGGTCTGCTGGGTCAGAGCAAGGACGGCAAGGGAAACCGCGTGACCCGATGGATTGGCAGCCTGTTCAACGAAGATTCGATTGGCCTGTGAGGAGGTGCGGCAATGAGCGAAATTTTGAAAACGGAAGATTTGACGCGTACCTTCGGCTCTCTGGTCGCGGTCAATCACGTCAATTTCTCGGTGGAAGAGGGCGAAATCCGCAGCGTAATCGGGCCGAACGGCGCGGGCAAATCGACGTTTATGAATTTGATTATCAATAAAACGCCGTGTACGTCGGGCAAGGTGTTTTTCCGCGGCGAAGAGATTACGCGGGTGCCGCCGCATGAAATTGCGCGGCGTGGACTGGGACGCTGCTTTCAAATCAGCAAATTCTTTCCCGAACTGACGGTTTACGAGAACATCCAAATCCCCTGCATCAATCAGGACGGCAAGGTGTTCAGCATGTTTAAGGAAGCCCGCGGCGCGTACCGCGACCGTGTGGAAGCGTTGCTGGAATCGGTCGGCCTGAAGGAAAAGCTGCGCGAAACAGCGGGCTATCTCTCCTACGGTGACCAGCGGCGGCTTGAAATCGCCATCACGCTGGCCTGCGACCCGATTCTGCTGATGCTTGACGAACCGACCTCCGGTGTGGCGCGCAAGGAAGGATACGGGCTGATGGATTTGGCGGTGAAGCTGGCCAAAGAGCGCGGCATGACCGTGATGTTCATTGAGCATGACATGGATATTATTTTCAATTATTCGCAAAACATTTCCGTGTTGGATCACGGCACGCTGCTGGCGACGGGCACGCCGCAGGAAATTCGCGAAAACGAAGCCGTTCAGCGCAGTTATCTCGGAGGTGCCGTATGATTTTACAACTGAAAAATGTGGAATCAGCCTATGGATTGAGCCAAATCCTTTTCGGCGTAAATCTTGAAGTGCGGGAAGGCGAGGTTTGCTGTCTGCTGGGCCGCAACGGCGTCGGCAAATCGACGACAATCAAGACGATTATGGGACAGGTGAAGCCCAAGAGCGGCGAGATTTTGTTTGAAGGGCAGAATATCGCGGGCAGGGAATCGTTCGCCATCAACAGGATGGGCGTTTCGTATGTGCCGCAGGGCAGAATGGTCTTTCCGACGCTGACGGTGAAGGAAAATGTTATCTTTGGAGAACGGATTCCGGCGGGAACCGAAAACCCCTGGACGCTGGATCGGATTTATCAGCTTTTCCCGCGCCTGAAAGAACGCGAAAACTTCATGGGCAACCGTATTTCCGGCGGCGAGCAGCAGATGATGGTTATCGCTCGCGCGCTGATGCAGAACCCGAAGGTGCTGCTGCTGGATGAAATCTGTGAGGGCCTTGCGCCGTTGGTTGTCAAGGAGCTGGGCGGTGTTATCCGCCGTTTGGCCGAAGAGGGAGTTTCCATCCTGCTGGTGGAACAGAGCGCAAAGTTTGCGATAGATGTCAGCGACCGATGCTATATCATGGAAAAGGGCGTCGTTGTGCACGAGGATAAAACGGCCGATATTTCGGATGAAGTGTTCAGGCGCTACATGGGCACCTGATGCGGTTCGGGAGAGGAGCGCATATGAAACTCTATATCATGAACTGCGGCCAGATGATTACGCCGGATGGCAACATTCTGGCGGCTTTCAACACAGAGCAGCTTCGGCTTGTTATTCCGGTACCCGCTTATCTGATTGAGCATCCGACCGAAGGATTGGTCCTGATTGACTGCGGCTTTGATTACAACCATCTGCCGGATGAAATGAAATACGGAATCGCCGCTTCACCGCTCCAACGGCTGACGCGGCAGATTGAACGCCTGGGCTATCGATCTGAGGATGTGCGGCATGTCGTCATCAGCCATCTTCATTTTGATCATGCGGGCCAGATGAGGGATTTCCCAAAGGCAACGTTCCATATGCGTGAAAGCGAGTGGAGTATGGCGATTCCGCCGTCCAGAGGCGACTATATCCCAGCGGATTATATGGCTGCGAGGGCGTTTCGGTTTGATTATATTCCCGAAAACACGGATTATGATCTCTTTGGCGACGGCACGATTTTATGTCTGGATACGAAGGGACATTCGCCCGGACATACGTCTTTTTTGATTGCACTACCGCATACGGGAAACGTGCTGCTGACGGTGGATGCTGCACATATGCCGCAGTATTTTGAAACAGACCGCTATTATCAGGATGCGTGGGACGTGGATGCCGCACATGCAGCCGTTGAAAAGCTGAAAAAGCTTGCGCAGAAGGCCGATGTGCTGCTCTTCGGACACGATCCGGCTTCGCTGGCCAAGGTGAAAAAAGCGCCGGATTATTACGACTAAGCAACCCTTTTTGAAGAAAAACAACCCATTAAAAAGCTGAAAAACGAAAGGAAGTCAATTCAACATGAGCATGAAGAAAACGTTGAAGCAGGTTTTTGCGGAGGAACAGTGCGTTCTTGCACCGGAAGTTTACGACTGCGTGTCGGTCATGGCGGCGGAGCGTTGCGGCTATAAGGCCCTGTGCCTGTCCGGCGCGGAGCTAACCATGTCAATGAAGGGCGTACCGGATTTGGGTGTGATGAACGTCGAAGAGCTAATTTGGGCGACGGATCGCATCTGCGATTACGCCAGCATTCCGATTGTCGTCGATGCGGAAAACGGATACGGCCCGGCGCTGACCGCGGCATATAACTGCCACAGGCTGGCCAAGGCGGGCGCGGCAGGCGTTATCATTGTGGATTCGCCCGAAGTGCGCATCGGCGGCGAATCGCTTCCGCTGGAAGAAGCCGTGGGCAAATACCGCGCCTGTGCGGAAGCCCTGAAGGGGACGGACTGCATTCTTGTGGCACGCACGGATGTCAAGACGCTCGATGAGGCGATTGAACGCTGCGTGGCCTATCGTGAAGCGGGTGCGGACATGACTCTTGTCTTTATGATTAACGATATCCCGCCGAAGGACCGTTTTGAAGCCGCCAAAAAGATTGCCGAGAAGGATAAAGGCTGGAAGTGGTATCCGGATCTCGGCGCGCATAACGGCAAGAGCGACGTGACGTTGGAGGAAATCGCACCTTACGGCTATAATTTCGTCGGCATTCATTACTGCCTTGCCGCTGCGCTTACCGCGATGATGGATGCGGGCAAGGGTAACTTTGAAGCCAACAATAATGTCTATGCCACGATGAAGTACACCGAAAGTGCCATCGGCTCGAAAGAGCAGTTGGACGGCTGGTATGATTGGGAAAGGCAGTTTGTGCCGGATCCGAAAGGGCTGCGTTACCGCTGGCCGTACAGCTATCATCTGAGAAATGAAGCGTTTGATAAGCTGGAGAAGTAAGAAGGATTATAAAGAAACAAACGACAGAGAGCCGGCGGAATGTCGGCTCTTTTTACATCGAAAAAGCTGCTTGCTAGACAAACAGCTATAAAAAAAACACCCTCTGCGTCTATAACGGAAGGTGACATTTCGTGGAGCTGATGGCCGGATTCGAACCGGCGACGACCACCTTCTGACGCTCATCACCTGTGACCGCACTTACGGCGGCGCGGATGGACGGTTTTGTCGTGATGGCGGTTCGAGAGGGTTTATGACATATTCGTAGTTTGCCAAACATGCTGGAGCAGGCTAAGCTTTGTAATGTGTTTTCCTGCTGAATGTCACCTATTGACGCATTGGATTTCTTCGGCGTATAATAAAGTAAGGAAAATATGAGATGTAAGGAGATGGAGATATGGAACTCGCACGAATGACCAGTAAGGGTCAGCTTACTATTCCGGTTTCTATTCGTAAGAAGTTTGGCATCGGAACAGGCGACCAACTCCTCTTTTATGAACATGATGGACACATTATTCTTGCGCCTGTAACGCCTGCTTCTCTTGCTGCTGCACAGGAAGCTGCTGCCAAACAGCATATCTATACGCTTGATGAAATTCGAAGCATTGCGCTACCGATCGCAGAGCGCTATCGGCTTAAAAAGCTGATGCTTTTTGGCTCTTATGCGCGTGGTGAAGCAACAGAACAAAGCGACCTGGATTTTTTTGCTGATATTCCCGATGATTTCGGTCTGTTCCGTATTGCCGAGCTGCAAAACGATCTGGAAGATGCATTTCATAAAAAGATTGACCTCGTTACCAGCGGAATGTTGAACGATTCTCTCTCTGCCCAATTTTCACAAAATATTGAGGAAGATGAGGTGCTTTTATATGGCGGCAGCAAATGAGGCTCAGCGTGATTTGGATTTCCTTCAACACATTCGCCGCTACTGCAACGATGCAATAGATGCCGCACATCAGGCAAACACAGAAAGCGCTTTTATGGAAGGCCGTTTGTATCAACATGCCGTTGCTATGTGCGTACTGGAAATTGGAGAATTATCCAAACACTTATCCGATTCTTTCTTTCGAGATCATCCTGAAATACCGTGGCGCGCGATCTGCCGAATGAGAGATATGTATGCACATCATTATCATAGAACCGACCCTCATCAGCTATGGATGACAGCTACGGCAGACCTGCCTGCGCTCCAAGAATTTTGTGATAAATTGATTTCCAATTAAATTTTCTTTACCCGCTCTCATCCCGGATGAGCGGGTTTTCCATTTCAAAGGAGGTTGTGATATGCGCAACCGCAACCAGCGACGACCACCTTCTGACGCTCATCACTTGCGACCGCACCTACGGCGGCGCGGATGGGCGGTTTGTCGTGATGGCGGTCAAGGAGGATTGAACGATGTGCATACGTTTTTAGGCATGAGCAAAGGATTTTTGTAATCTTTCTGAGAGTATGGCAAAAGATTATAGGGAAAAAGTTGTGGAGACAATTGGCGAACAGAAAGAACGAGAAGTTCGCGATCAAGTAGTCAGAGAGAAAGCCGAAAAGCAGGTCAATCAGATCACGGCTAGCTACAAAGACTTAAAACGGGAGACGCCCATGAGCTATACAGAAGCGAAGAAAGCTTTCGATCGAATTCGTGACATGTGCGATGTAAAGGAATACTCTGCGCATGACTTCCGAGACACTTGTGCAACTGAATGGCGTGAATCTGGCATTTCGATTGATATGATCGCCAGGCTGCCTGGACATCAAAAAACGGAGGTTACGAAATAAAGATATGTCAAATATCGACCCGAATTGTATAGGCAGGCAAAGAAAAAAATGAATGTCTATGGAACACGAAATGGAACAAAAGTTGACGGATGAGGTCTAACCTTGTCGAAGTATAAAAAGAAAACCCTCAAGTTTTCTAAGAAACTCAAGGGTTTTTCGTGGAGCTGATGGCCGGATTCGAACCGGCGACCTCATCCTTACCAAGGATGCGCTCTACCGACTGAGCTACATCAGCATCGGCAACGAATAGTATTCTAACAGATTTCGCGCAAAAATGCAAGCCTTTTCGGAAAGTTTTTCAAGATTTTTTTACAACTCGCATAATTGTCCATCATTTTTCGGTTCAATTCCCGCATGGATTAAAAAACTTGCGCATGCGATATAAATATAATTGCAAACATGCGCCCCCTGTTCAGGGAGCGCACGTCCGCTTTTTTCTGGTAATCGGCTTAATTGCCGAATCATTCACCTCGCCGCGCGATTGCTTTTCATCGTCTGCGGCATTATTTCTTTTTGTTTTTTCCTGCCTTTTTCAGCTTTGCGACAAAAAAACCTTCATACCGCTCATCCGGGCAGACGCACAGCGTACCCTCAATCGTTGTCGGCAGCTTTGGCACACCCTCAAACGCCACGTCATCGATGGGTACGATGCTCACGCCGCCTTTTTTCAGCGCGGACGCAATAACTTCTTCATTTTCCTCTCGGAACACCGAACAGGTCGAATACACCAGCTCATGCTCCGGCTTGAGCAGGCGGATGGCTTTATCCAAAAGGGTTTTCTGCATCTTCACCGTCCGGTCGAGGTAATCCTTGGAAAACTGCCCGCGCGAACCCTCCGTCACCGTTCCGCTTCCGCTGCACGGCGCATCGAGCAGAATACGGTCAAACGAAAACAGGTCATCCAGCTGACGCGCATCCATATTCATAA